>ERZ1026882.322-NODE-322-length-30000-cov-9.006545_pt1 | contig 30000 bp, 21 predicted proteins | sample MGYA00380171_ERZ1026882 | MGnify/ENA primary metagenome ERZ1026882 (study PRJEB33269, sample SAMEA4719807) | human gut metagenome | biome: human-associated habitat; feature: organic feature; material: feces | place: Cameroon | collected 2013-10 ...
TCGTGGGCTCGGAGATGTGTATAAGAGACAGATACAAATGAGAGTATATGTATATGTAAGGAATGAAAATACTTTCATAAGGGGGTTATCGATTTCTAATGTGAATGGTATAATAGAATCATAAGTAATATAGATGTCTAAAAATTCAAAAAAGAGTAGTTAAAACCATAATATATGTGAACTAAATGGATGAATTGAATGATTAGAGATCAAACAGACAAAAGAAAATATTATATGCATGGCCCTTTCATTTGTTGTTGATTTTAGGAAATTATGTGAACTATTTTACCTGAATTGATGATTAATAATGTAGATGTTAAAATTTTTTGATACACGGAGGAGAGTACATTTATGAAAAAGACATTCTGGAAGTTTTGGGTTATTATTTTATCTTGTTTTATGGTATTAAGTAATGCATCTCTACCATCCTATAGTGAAGATATTAGTGATAACGAAAATAATGATATTGCGAACAGTTTTAGATATACAGATGGAGAGATTGAAGAAGGACGTTCTATGAGTCTCTATTCACGCGCGGCTGTTGATTCTTCCTGGCCTAAGGATTCAAAAGCTATCGCAAAGGGTATTGACGTAAGTAACCATAATGAAAAGATTGATTGGAAAAGAGTAAAACAATCAGGCATTGATTATGCGATTATTCGATGTGGATATGGTACTAATGAAACATCTCAGGATGATAAGAGATGGGAAGAGAATGTGAAAGGTTGTGTTGACAACAATATTCCTTATGGTGTGTATTTGTATTCTTATGCAGATACTGTCGCAAAGGCTTCTAGTGAAGCAGATCATACCATTCGTTTATTACAAGGTAAGAAGCTAAGTTATCCTGTTTATTATGATCTAGAAGAATATGCAGTGCGTAATAAAGTGAGTAAGACGGGTATTGGTGATATTGCAGAAACATTCTGTAAGAAGCTTGCTGCAAAAGGATATACAGTAGGTATTTATGCAAGTAAGGATTGGCTTACGAACTACTTAACTGATAGTCGATTCTCTAACTGGACGAAGTGGGTTGCACAATACAGCAGTACATGTACTTATAGTGGTTCTTATGATATGTGGCAATGTTCGTCTACTGGAAGTGTACCTGGAATTTCAGGACGTGTAGATTTGAACTATGCTTATAAGACATTTAATGGTCCATCCAATGTGAATAAACCTCAATATTCTGATGGATTACATCAAGTAAATGGTGGTTTATATTACTATACAAATAACCAGATCAATAAATCGTATAATGGTATCGCATCCTATAATGGTGAAGACTATCTGGTTGTGAACGGTAAGGTGGATACATCTAAATCAGGACTGACTCAATCAGGTGTGAACTGGTATATGTTGAATGCTGGGAAGGTGAACAAGAATTTCACTGATCTCTATTACTACAATAAGAACTGGTTCTATATCAATAAAGGGGTATTGGACTGGACATTTAATGGTCCAGTTCTATACAACAATAAAATCTATTATGTAGAAGGCAGTATGATTACCTGGAAGTATAATAATGTGGCAGATTATAATGGTCTAAAGTATTATTTTTCAGGAAGTCAGATAGATTATGGATTTAATAATTTATTCTATACAGGTGATACCTGGTTTTATATAAAAGATGGTAAAGTAGATACGGGATTTAGTGGTCTCTATTATTTCAATAGTGATTGGTTTTATATAGAAAATGGGAAAATCACCTGGAATTATACAAACCTAGTCAAATACAATGGAGCAATTTATTATGTTGACCATAGTATGATCAGATGGAATCATCGAGGCTTAGTAGAGTCCAATGGTACATTGTATTATGTTTCAAATAGTATGGTGGATTATAATTTCAATGACCTTTATGAGCAGGATGGAAAATACTACTATATTAAGAATGGCCAGGTAGATAAGAGTTATACAGGTATTTATAAATATAATGGTAAACGTTATTTTATCGAGAATGGTGTAATCAATCCACAATATACAGGTGTTGTAGAGAATGGTGGAAATTATCTCTATGTCACTAAGGGTATTGTAGATGAAACCTACACTGCATTAACTTACTATAAGAACAACTGGTACTATTTTGATAAAGGTTCAGTAAACTGGAATTACAGCAACTTAATCCTTTACAACAACACTTGGTACTATATTCATAAAGGTATGATTCATTGGGATTACAATGGTGTAGTTCAGTACTATCAGACAAAATATTGTGTGAAAAATGGTGAGGTTGCCTGGAACTATACAGGACTTGCACAGAGTGAAGATGGTACTTGGTACTATATTAAAAAAGGTGTTGTAGATTATAGTCATTCAGGATTAATTTATTATAATAATGAATGGTTCTATGTTGATCATGGTGTGATCAACTGGGATTACTGCAGTTTGGTTCTCTATAATAAGAAATGGTATTATGTAGACCATGGTAAGATTAATTGGTCTTATACTGATTTGGTGAAATATGGAGACACATGGTACTATGTAAGAAATGGTGAAGTGGATTGGAACTTTACTGATGTTGTTTATTATTATGGTACTTGGTATTATGTGAAGAATGGTAAGATTGATTGGAATTATACAGGATTATTTCAACATTCACGTACTTGGTACTATGTAAGAGATGGACGTATCAACTATAGCTACAAAGGTCTTGTCTATCATACTGGTAATTACTTCTATGTAGAAAATGGTGAGATTAACTGGAACTTCAATGGATATGCCCAGGTAAACAATAAAGGAACCTACTATAAAGTAGTCAATGGTAAACGTGTTTAGAAGAGTGCTTAGTCACTCTTCTTTTTTTCTATGATACAATTATGATGCAATCATGTTCTATGATGAAATCGGGTGAGAAATATGAATAGAATACTAGTAGTAGAAGATGAAGAACCAATATTAAATCTAATAAAGATCAGTTTGAAAGAAGCAGGTTATGAGTGTATAGGAACGACTACAGGTCAGGAAGCCATTGATTTAGTTGATCATAATCATTTTGATCTGGCGATATTAGATATCATGTTACCAGAAATGAATGGCTATGAGATACTGGAATACTTAAAACCACTTGGTATTCCTGTTATCTTTTTGACAGCTAAGTCAGCAGTAAAGGATCGTGTAAAAGGTCTTCATCTAGGTGCTGAGGATTATATGATTAAACCTTTTGAGATTATAGAATTAATCGCAAGAGTAGAAACAGTATTAAGACGCTATAATAAGATATCTCGCTATTTATCTGTATATGATATTGTGGTGGATACATCTTCTAGAGTAGTAAAGAAGAATAATCAGATTATTAATCTGACTATGAAAGAATATGATTTACTTGTCTTATTTATCAGGAATAAGAATATCGCATTATTTAGAGATCAGATTTATGAGAATGTATGGCATGAAAGTTATTTAGGTGATAGTCGTACAGTTGATTTACATGTGCAGAGAATGAGAAAGAAATTAGGGTTAGAAGATAAGATTGTACCTTTATATAAAATAGGTTATCGATTAGAGGTGGAAGAATGAAATTCTTCTGGAAACTCTATTTCTCTCTCATGATCTTATTGTGTTCATGTTTTAGTATTGGAAGTTATATTCTTATTCAAGGAAGTTTCAATAATTCATTGAAAAGAGAAATGAATACAGCTTATCAGGAAAACAGTATTATATGTTCTACATTGAAGAATTATACAAATTGGTATGAAGAAGATATTGAAGATATATCACGTATACAGGAATTACTTGCGACAGTAACAGTGCAGTCTTTTGATCGTAATATTATGTTCTGTTTAAGAGATGCAGGTGGTGATATTGTATTTCAAAATGATCATTTTAATCATTCTTCAACATTAACAAAGAATTTAAAGAATAATCAGAAGAAGTCTATTTTAAAGAAGTCTTCTTCTAAATATTATGTCTATACTCTCCAGTCAGTTAATATAGGAAGTAATCAATTCTATATTGAGAATAAGTATGATGTGACTTCTTTGTTTCAAACACGCAGCAGTCAGATACAGACTTATTTGAAAAGTACAGCTGTATTATTATGTTTAGGTATGATACTTGTGTATATGATCTCTTCATGGCTTATGAAGCCTATTAAACGCTTATCACAGGGTTTAAAGGAAGTGACACAGGATAACATCTATAGTCAATTAGAACTGACTGGTGATGATGAAATTGCGGATGTCATGAATGATTTCAATAGTATGTCTATTCATCTATCACAGACATTAGAAGAACTCAATGAAACGATAGAAAAACAGAAAATATTTATAGGAGACTTCTCTCATGAATTAAAAACCCCTTTGACTTCTATTATAGGTTATGGTGATTTAATTCGTTCTAAGAAGTTATCAGAAGAAGAATTAATACTCTATTCTAACGCTATAGTAGAAGAAGGAAAAAGATTAGAAAAGATATCTATGAAGCTTATGGATTTAACTGTATTAAAACAAGATACATGTACATTATCCCCTATTCCCACTACTCTTTTCTTTGATCAGATACAACAGGGTATTAAACTATTACTAGATCAACACAATATTACTCTTACTATGGATATAACCCCTTCTACTATTTATATTGATACTGATTTAATGAAAACAGTACTTTATAATCTGATAGATAATTCTAGAAAAGCGATTGGCAATAATGGCCATATAGAAATAAGAGGATTCATAGAAGATATGAATTATCATATTACTCTTACAGATAATGGATGTGGTATTTCAAAAGAAGAAATAGATAAACTCACACAGGCATTTTATATGGTAGATAAATCAAGAAGTAGAAAGAATGGTGGTGCAGGATTAGGACTATCTATTGTAGATACAATTATCAAAGCACATCATGCTTCTATGAATATTAATAGTGTTGTGAATCAAGGTACAACAATAGAGATTATACTAGGAGGCAGCTATGAAGAAGCTTAAAATGATAGTGATTGTGTTAAGTATAGTCTTGATTGTTTCTACTCCTATTGTCTTATTTAGATATAATGATTCACAATTACTCAATCATGAGAAAACAGAAATAATCAAGACTAAGAAAGTTAAAAGCACTTTAACAACACAGCAGAAGATCCAGATGATCTATGATGCAACTTCTGATGATTCTCATATTGTGACAATATACAAAGAGTGGAACAGAGATACTGAACAGTATGATACTCTAAAGATGAATGTGGATATAGAGTTAAAGAAACTTCAAAAACTCAATATTATTCCTACATTCACACAATATGAAATGACACCACAAAACATAGAAACATTCATTAATGGTACAAACACAACGAAGTCTATGAGTATTGTACGATTAAGTATCACTTCTCAGGATATCGTTATGGATTGCTGGGTGGATTATGATACAGGTATTATCTTGCAAGGTTCTATTAATACCAAAATCAGTGCAGACTTAAAGAATGCATTTATTAAGAATTATCTAAAAGTATCTCAAACAACAGAAAAATACTATAGTCTTTTCTATGCGAAAAATCGTACATTCCTACGTATTTCTAATTATAGAAATGATGCAATTATGATGACAAATTGAAGCATAAATGATGAATGTGATTGATATCCTCCTATTAGGAGGATATTTTTTATGAGAAGAATTATTTATATTATAACTGCACTACTTATTGTCTCTTGTGCTTATAAGAGTACACGTATTGAATCATATCAAAAAGAAAAGAAAGTAAGACGTCCTGGAGAATTACTTACATTAGTCAATGATAGGAATAAGATACCTGATACATGGAATACAAACCTGGTTCAATTACCAAATGGGAAACAGATTGATCAAAGAGTATATCCCTATTTAATGAGAATGATAGAGGATGCAAAGAAGGATGGATGCCGAATAGTGATTGCTTCAGCCTATCGTTCTAATGAAAAACAGGTTTCTTTGTATAATACAAAATGTGCATTCTATCAGTCACAGGGATATGATAGTAAAACATCCCAGAAGAAAGCATCTCAATGGGTGTCTCAACCAGGTACAAGTGAACATCAATTGGGGTTGTCTGTAGATCTTGTTTCTTATGAGTATCAGTTACTTGATAAGAAGCAGGAAGAAACAAAGGAACAGAAATGGTTAATGAATCATTGCGCAGAGTATGGCTTTATATTGCGTTATCCTGTGTCTAAAAGAAGATATACACATGTGAACTATGAACCATGGCATTATCGTTATGTGGGTAAGGATGATGCAGTAGAAATAATGAATAAAGGGATATGTTTAGAGGAGTATCTAAACATTAAATATAATAAAAATACCATCTAATACAAATAATTGATTATACCGTACTATAAGGGTAAAATATATATGGGATGATAATCCTAGTATGAAGAAAGGAGGCGACATTTCATGAAGAAGCTAAGTAAGTTATTATTAGGCTTGATTTTATCTTTTATGGTTATTCAGGTACCTCTTGCTTTGAATCATTCTGTTTATGCATTAGATGATGAAGTCACAGAAGATGTGATTACACCAAAGTCAGGACTTATGTATGAAGATAACCAGTTTGTCTATTATTCAGATGGAGAAGTAAACAAAGACTTTAAAGGACTCGCTGAATATGAAGGTGAAAAGTATTATGTTCAGAATGGGACTGTAGATACAAAGTTAACTGATGTAGTCTATATTGATGGCACTTGGTATTACATTGATAAAGGTCGCTTGAATGAAGAAACAAGGGATGTTATTTATCATTGTGGTGGATGGTACTTTGTAGAGAATGGTACAATTGACTGGACTTATACAGGTGTAGTAGAACATTGTGGCGGCTACTTCTATGTTGAAAAAGGTCAGATCAACTGGGACTATACAGGTGCCTGCAAAACAGATGGTGTTTTATACTACATCCGTAAAGGCTCTCTTGATACGAATAAGAATGGTTTAACATATGTTGATGGTACATGGTTCTTATTAGAAAAAGGTAAATTAAAGACTGATTATACTGGTTTAGTTCAGTATGAAGGTAGATGGTACTATGTTGAGAACGGTATTCTTAACTGGGGTTATACAGGTCTAACAAAGTACTATAGTACATGGTATATGGTAGTGAATGGACAGTTAGACTGGAAATTCAATGATGTAACATATTACTTTGGTACTTGGTACTATGTAAAGAATGGTGTTCTTGATTGGAATTATACAGGTTTAACACAACATTGTGGTACTTGGTATTATGTAGACCATGGTAGAATCAATTGGGATTATACAGGTTTAACAAAGTATTATAGTACATGGTATATGGTAGTGAATGGACAGTTAGATTGGAACTTCACAAATCTCACTCAATACTATGGTACTTGGTACTATGTAGAAAATGGTAAGCTGAACTGGAACTTTACTGATTTATTCCAGTACTTTGGTACATGGTATTGTATTAGAGGCGGTGTCCTTGATTGGAACTATACAGGTTTAGCATATCATGCAGGTGGTTATTACTATATTGATCATGGTGTATTAGATTGGAATTATTCTGGTTTTGCACAGATCGATGGTAAAGGCAGATACTATGAAGTAGTTAATGGTGTGATGGTTTATAGTGCTTTAGATAAGATGCGTGAATTAGTGCGTAATGAAACAAGTCCTACAAACTATATTATACTTGTAGATAGAGCAGCACATCGTGTAGGTATCTTTAAAGGCGGTAAGAACAACTGGCAGGATGCACAGTATTATAAGTGCTGTGTTGGTAAACCTTCTACCCCTACTGTAAGTGGTACTTATTATGTAGGTATTAAAGGTAAATACTTTAATACAGGTTCTAGAGGTAGATGCTGGTATTATACACAGATTACTGGTAACTACTTATTCCATTCAGTGATCTATGATAGACAGAATACACCAAAAAATATCATTGATAATTCAATGGATGCAGCAGTCTCTCATGGATGTGTAAGATTAGATGTTGATCATGCAAAATGGATCTATGACAACATTCCTAAGAAGACTAAAGTAATCATTTATTAACATCTCTGGTTCCTCCTATTTGGGAGGAACTTTTTTTGTAGAGTACAATTTAATTGGGAGAATGCCCTATTATGATGTATACTTATTCTGTATGAGCGTGTCATGGAGGGTTTATGAAAAAAGAAAAAGATATATTTGATAGAATCATGGAATGGAAGATCTTAAGTATCTTTAATCCATTTTATAAGAAATATAAAGAAGTATTACTCTATTTATTTTTTGGAGGTCTAACAACAGTTATTAGTATTGGTTCTTATGCATTCTTTGATATTGGTATGCATATGGATCCAATGATTGCGAATATCTTCTCTTGGATATTGGCGGTATTATTTGCCTATGTAACAAATCGTATCTGGGTATTTGATAGTAATGCGGAAGATATGAAGGGGATTCTTAAAGAGATGGCTTCTTTCTTTGGAGGACGTGTGGCAACTCTTTTAATGGAAGAAGTAATCTTATATGTAGGTATTAAGTTATTAAGTATGAATAGTATTGGTGTCAAGGTGGCTGCACAGATTCTTGTACTTATTGGAAATTATTTAATTAGTAAGCTATTCGTATTTAAGAAGTAATGAGGGGTATTTATATGAAAACGAAAAAGATAGAATATATCGATTTGGCGAATGTGATCGCAGCGATTGCGGTTGTATTTCTACATACAAATGGATGTTTCTGGGAATTTAATAAATCAAGATATTGGATTACTGCGAACTTAATTGAAAGTGTATTTATTTTTGCGGTTCCTGTATTCTTTATGATTTCAAGTGTCACATTGATGGATTATCAAAAGAGATATGATACAAAGACTTTCTTAAAGAAACGTTTCTCTAAGACAGTTATTCCATTTCTTTTCTGGACATTAGTAGGACTTGTATTTGATATTGTTTTCTTACATACACTTAAACTATCTGATTTAACTTTAAGAGTTTTAGTAGATGGTATTATTAATAACCAGTTTGTGACTATTTATTGGTTCTTTATGCCATTATTTGGAATTTATTTATCTATTCCACTTTTTGCATCTATTCCGGAAGAAAAGAGAATTGAGCTATTTAAGTATTTATTCATCATTGGATTTATTTTTAATGGAACTATTCCATTCCTTCTCTCTGCAATGCATATTGATATGGCATGGCCTTTAGGAATTAATGTCGTAAGTGGTTATGCAATATTCGTGGTAATGGGTTATTTGATTCACAAGATGGATTTCACACCTAATCAAAGATGTATTATTTATGTTCTTGGCTTAGCTGGTTTTTTAATGCATTTTGGTGGTACTTATTTTGAATCTTATGCATTAGGTGGTGTGAGTCAGATTTATAAGAACTTGATGCAGGCTCCTATTTTGATGTATTCAGGTGCTGTCTTCTTATTCATCAAACAGATCAGTAGTAAAGTTATGCAGACTAAGATTTCTAAATCTGTACACTTCGTTAAGAAATATACATTCCCTATCTATTTAATGCATTATTACATTATTGAAATCTTGAATAGATACCTACACCTTGCGAACTATACAAAATCAATCTTCTATCGTCTAGGTATGCCACTCGTTGTGATTCCAATAACGATTATTTTGACTGCATTAATTCGCAAATTAAGAGTAGGAAAGAAAGTATTACCATAATTACACAGAAATTACACATAGATAGCCTTGTAATAAGGTATAATAACGGCAATGAGTGAATTACAGGCCATTTTGTGGTATAGTTACTTTAGTATGAACTTAAAAATAAGGATGTGAATATGAGATGTATAAAAGGAAATTAAGAGGATGGGCGAAGCATTTAGACTTCTTGATTGCGGACCTGATCTGTCTACAGTTAGCTATTTTTCTAGCTTACTACATGCGTCATGGAATACTTGATATATATACGAGATCATTGTATGTCAATATCGCGATAGTCATGACACTATTAGATATGTTGATTATTATATTCTTTAATATTTTAAAGAATATTCTAAAGCGTAATAACGTCACAGAAATGATAAAGGTAATAGAGAAATCATTATTATTAATGGTTGTATCTACTGCTTATATTTTCTATGCGCAGAAGGATGATGTATCACGTTTAACTTTAGGTTTTACATGTGTATTTGATGCAATGTTTACTTATATTGTGCATTGTGTTATGAAGCCAATTGTAAGACGTAGAAGAAAGAATAATAAGAAGTCATTGATTGTGATTACAGAGTCTGAGTTTATTGATTCTATTACAGAAAATAAGAAAACATTTGGTTTAGATGAATACCAGAGTGTTGGTTTTGCGGTTCTAGATAAGAATATGGAAGGTCAGAAATCGCATGGCTGGTCCATTGTTGCATCTCAGGATACTGTCATAGATTATGTATTAAGACAGTGGATGGATGAAGCATTGGTTATTCTTCCTAGAGAAGATGTTTTCTCAACTTCTTTAGTAAAAGACCTAGCAGAAATGGGTCTTGCAGTACATGTAGAAATCAGTGAATATAACTCATTAAAGGGTTATCGTAAACAGTTTGAAAGAATGGGTGAAAACCAGGTATTGACTGTCAGCATGAACTCTATTAATGAATATGACTGGATTGCGAAGAGAATATTAGATATTTTAGGTGGTTTAGTAGGCTGCTTAATTACACTCATTCTAACAATTTTCTTAGCTCCTGCAATTTTTATTGCGTCTCCAGGACCAATCTTCTTTAAGCAGAAGAGAGTTGGTAGAAATGGTAAAGTGTTCAATATGTATAAGTTTAGAAGTATGTATATGGACGCTGAAGAGCGTAAGAAAGAACTTATGGCGCAGAATAGAGTCAAGGACGGTATGATGTTCAAACTTGAATATGACCCTCGTATTATTGGCTGTAAGAAGAAAGCCGATGGAACTATTAAGAAGGGTGTGGGTAACTTTATTAGAGACTGGTCTCTTGATGAATTCCCTCAGTTCTTTAATGTATTAAAGGGTGATATGAGTTTAGTAGGTACTAGACCTCCTACTCTTGATGAATGGAATAAGTATGAATTACGTCATAGAGCACGTCTTGCATTTAAGCCAGGTATTACAGGTATGTGGCAGGTAAGTGGTAGAAGTAATATCACTGACTTTGAAGAAATCGCAAGATTAGATAAAGAATATATCAAGAACTGGAAGTTCAGTCTTGATATTCATATCTTATTGAAGACAGTACAGGTTGTTTTCAAAAAAGAAGGATCAATGTAAAGGAGTAATGAATATGCCATCAGTAAAGATTATTATTGCGACACATAAGAAGTATCGTATGCCTGATGATGAGATGTATGTTCCTGTACAGGTAGGTGCAGAAGGTAAAGATGATCTTGGATATACACGTGATAATACAGGTGATAATATTTCTTCTTTAAACCCACAGTTCTGTGAGTTAACAGGATTATATTGGGCTTGGAAAAATTTAGATGCAGATTATGTAGGTTTAGCACATTATCGTAGACATTTTAGAGGTAAGAAGAAAACAAAGGATCCATTTGATTGTGTTCTTACTTCTAAGGAAGCAGAAGAATTATTAAAGGACAATGATATCTTAGTAACTAAGAGACGTAATTATTATATTGAAACAATTTATGATCATTATGTTCATACACTTTATCCAGAACCACTCGATGAAACAAGAAAGATTATTGAAGAGAAGTGTCCAGAATATTTACCAGCTTTTGATAAACATATGAAAGAAAAGACAATGCATGCTTTTAATATGTTTGTGATGAAGAAAGAATATTTTGATGCTTATTGTGAATGGTTATTCGGTATTTTATTTGAATTGACAAAGAGATTTGAAGATGCTGAATATAATAGTTTCCATGCACGTTATCCAGGTAGAATTAGTGAATTATTATTAGATGTCTGGATGATGGAGAACGGCTATGCATGTAAGGAAGTGCCATTTGTATACATGGAAAAGATCAACATGTTTAAAAAGGGAATGGGATTTTTAAAGGCTAAGTTCTTGCATAAGAAGTATGGAGAGAGTTTCTAATGAGTTTATTTAAAAGAATAATTACACTTACACTTGTATTAACTATGATGACAGGCTGTTCATTTGTGAATAATGCAGGTGCACAGAAGGTATTTAATTTTGCGGATTCTGGTTATGTGACTTCACTTGATGCATCAAAGGCTATTGATGAAACATCTACGAATGTAATTCAGGCTTTTGGTGATGGCTTATATGCTTATAATGTGAAAAGTAAGTTAAAGCCTGCCATTGCGAAAAGCATGAAAGTCAGTGATGATGGTAAAACATATACTTTTGAAATAAGAAAGAATGTGAAATGGTCTAATGGGGATCCTGTGACTGCAGAGGACTTTGTATATGCATGGAAGAGAGCCTTATCTATGCGTTCTGATGCATCTAAGCTTCTTACCTCTTATGGTGCAGCCATTGCAGGAGCAGATGAAATCTACAATGGTAGAAAGTCTGCAGATACATTAGGGGTTTATGTGAAGGATAAGAAGTTAGTCGTTAATCTCGCTTATAAGACATCACGTTTTATGGATTTAGTGACTCAGCCAGTATTCTTCCCATTAAATCAGAAGTTTGTAGAAGCACAGGGAGATCAGTATGGAACTTCTCCTAAGACATTATTGTCATGTGGGACATATAAGGTCTCTTCTATCTCTAAAGATAAGATTACTTTAAAGAAGAATAAGACATGTTATATCGCAAAGAAGACAAATATCGATCTTGTGAATATGTACTTTGGAATCAGTAATGAAGACAAGATCAAGATGTTTGATGAAGGTAAGATTGACTTTGCGGCAGTGACTGGTGAAAATGCAAAGAAGTATGATGGTAAAGATTCAAGTACTGCAGATTCTGATAGTGTTATTTGGGATTTAGTGCCTAATTTCAAGGATCAGTATTTATCAGATACAAGAGTACGTGAAGCAATGTCTTTATTACTTGAAAGAAAGAAATACAATAAACAGGTATTGCATGATGGAAGTCATAAGGCACAGGGATTACTTCCTATGGGAATCTGTTTCAACTCTAATAAGCAGTTTATTAGAGATGCTTCTCGATATAAATTAAAGTATGACAAGAAAGAAGCAAAGAAAACTTTAAGCAAGCTTCTTAATGAATACAAATTGAAGAAATTTACATTTACTTTAACTTATACAAATGATTATCCAGTAACTAAGGCAATTGCGGGTAAGATTAAAGATGATCTTGAAGCAACAAAACAAATCAAGGTGTATTTAAAAGAAGTAAATACTGTAGATTATAATCAGGCAGAACTTTCTTTATTACGTATCAAGGGTGTATGTAATGATGCTTATGATTATCTAGCCCCTCTTGCAGTCAATAACCAGGGTATTAATCATTATGCGAATAATGAATTCAATAACTACTTTAGAACTGCAGTGAACGCAAAGGATCAAGATGAACGTTACTATGCATTCTTAAATGCAGAAAGAGTCGCAATGCGTGATTATGCATTCATTCCAGTTGTTCATCAGGGACAGAGATACTTAATTAATATGAGTGTCACTGATTTGATTCGTAATTTCTGTGGTGCCCCATATAGCTTTAGATATATGTATATGCGTTAATTGAGGAGAGTATTATATGATTAATAAAATAAAAACATTTATTCAGAAAATAGTGACTCCTCAAATGGGCTTGGCTGTTTTATCTATTTACTACTTCACTCTTTTACTAGATATGACAACTTTAAGCTATAGTTTTGCGAAGGCTGCCACTTTATGTAAGCTGTTGAGATATATTTGTTATGTATATTTCTTGATTATGATTTGTAAGAAATTCAAGTCTTTAGACTTGAATGAGTATAAAGAGAAGATTAAAAATTTTAATAAGAAACAGTACTTTATTGCAGGAGTCGTTATTGTCGCATTAGTGAGTATTGTGGCTAATCTAGTTCTTACTAGAAATAAAGCATTGGTTTTCTTATTATTCACATTGATTTATGCAAGCTGTTTTGAGTTTGATGATATTGTGAATACATTATTCTCTACGCAGTTTATTTCATTGATTCTTATTGTGACATTAAGTTCTTTAGGACTTATGCATGATTATGTTAACAACAGAGTCGATGGGACAATGAGACATTCTTTAGGTTTTGGGTACCCTACTTATCTTTCTCAGTTTGTTATGTTCTTGATTCTCTATTATTCATATAAGAAAGATTTCAAGATCAGTCCTGAAAAGTTAGGTTTATACCAGCTGCTTATTGTATTTGTTTATTTCTTAACAGACTCAAGAACAGAATTACTCGTATCAGAATGTATTCTTATCTGTATCTTTATGAAGTCTACGGGTATATTAGGAAGATTTAAGAATATTGTAGAATTCTTTAAGAAGGCTTTTACAGTATGTTTCCCATTATATCCAATTGGAAGCTTTGTGATTGTAATGTTGTATGGATTAATCTTTAATACAATGAATGTGAATGGCATTGTATTCAAGATTGCTCAGAAGTTAAATAATATATTCTCAAATAGACTTTATCAGACATTCTATGATTTTAAACGTTATGGATTTAGTTTATTTGGTTCGAATATAGATTTAGTTGGGTATTCACTTACTAAAGGAAATGAGGATGCCATTATTAGAAGTAACTTCATTGATAATGAATATATGAGAATCTTATTTGAAAATGGATGGATCTTCTTTATTGCCTTCTTCACAATCGCAGCTATAGTGATCTGGTATCTTTATAAGAATAAAAAAGATGGATTACTATTTATTTCATTCGTTATTACAACATTCAGTTTATTGAATCCTAGAATTATTTCTATCGCATTATCAATATTCTGTTTTATGATTATTCCAGTATTACATGATTTACTATTTAACCAAGGAGGACACTTAGATGAGTAAATATGATTATCTAGTAGTAGGATCAGGTCTTTATGGCGCAATCTTTGCGCATGAAGCAAATAAACGAGGAAAGAAGGTTCTTGTCATTGATAAGAGACCTAACATTGCAGGAAATATCTATACTGAAGAAGTAGAAGGCATCAATGTACATAAGTATGGTGCACATATCTTCCATACAAATAATAAGGAAGTATGGCAGTATATCACTCATTTTGCAGAGTTCAACAGATTCACAAACTCACCTGTTGCAAACTATAAGGGAGAACTTTATTCACTTCCATTCAACATGTATACATTCAATAAGATGTGGGGAGTAGTGACTCCAGAAGAAGCTGCTGCAAAGATTGAAGAACAGAGACAGGAAATCAAGGGAGAACCAAAGAACCTTGAAGAACAGGCTATCTCACTTGTAGGTAGAGATATCTATGAAAAGCTCATCAAAGGCTATACAGAAAAACAGTGGGGAAGACCATGTACAGAACTTCCATCATTCATCATCAAGAGATTACCAGTAAGACTTACTTTTGATAATAACTACTTCAATGCGTTATATCAGGGTATTCCAATGGGTGGCTATACAAAGATGGTAGAAAACATGTTGGAAGGTATTGAAGTAAGATTGAATACAGATTACCTAGAAAACAAGGAAGAACTAGACAGCCTTGCAGATAAGGTTGTTTATACAGGTCCTATTGATGCATACTTCAACTATAAGCTAGGTACATTAGAATACAGATCAGTCAGATTTGAAACAGAAGTATTAGATAAGCCAAATTTCCAGGGAAATGCAGCAGTGAACTATACAGACGCAGAAACTCCTTGGACAAGAATTATTGAACATAAATGGTTTGAATTCGGTACACAGCCTAAGACTGTCATCAGTAGAGAATACAGCTCTGAATGGAAGCTAGGAGATGAACCATATTATCCAGTCAATGATGAAAAGAATGGTGCCTTATATGCAGAATATAAGAAGCTAGGCGAAGCAGAAACTAAAGTAATCTTTGGTGGAAGACTCGGAGAATATAAGTACTATGATATGGATGCAGTTATCGCAGCTGCATTAGACAGAGTTAAAAAGGAATTTAATTAATTATTTAGGCAAAGATGATAAATCTTTGCCTTATCACAATGGAGGCTTATTATGAAGAGTGTATTGATTATAGGAATGACACCTAATCCTGGTGGCATAGAAAGTTTTTTAATGACCTACTTCAGAAAATTAAAGAACACCTTTAAAATAGATTTCCTTACTACATTTGATACATGTGCTTATAGTCAGGAGATTCTAGATAATGGTTCTAGAATTTATACAATTCAGTCAAGTCAGTTTAAACAGGTTAAAGAATTTAAGCAGGAAATGACAAGTTTCTTTCAGCACCATCATTATGATATTATCTGGTTTAATGCGTGTGATTTAGGTAATTTTGGTTTGTTGAAATACGCTCAGCTTGCTTCTCCTGAAAAAGTGATTGTACATGCACATAATAATGATTTCATGAAGAAAGGTAAAAAAGCACTCTTCTATAAGTTCATGCATTATAAAAATAAAAAGAAAGTAAAACAGTATGCGACTGATTTCTGGGCCTGCTCAGAACTAGCAGGACAGTTCTTCTTTGAAGAAGATATACGTCAGAGTCCTCGTTATCACGTTATTAATAATGCGATTGATACAGAGCGTTTTAAATATGACAGAGAGGTTAGAACAGCTTATCGTAAAGATCTTCATGCTGAAGATAAGATTGTAGTAATGAATACAGCAAGATTCACTTATCAGAAGAACCAGCTATTCTTAATTGATATCTTTTCTGAATTAAAGAAGATGGATGATCGTTTCGAACTTGTATTAGTGGGTGATGGAGAATTAAGAAGTGAACTTGAACAGAAAATTTCTGATTTGAACTTAACAGATAGCGTACAGCTGCTCGGCTTGCGTAGTGATATTCCAGAATTATTATCAGCCGCTGATATATTCCTCTTCCCTTCTCGTTTTGAAGGATTTGGTATATCATTATTAGAAGCACAGGCTTCTGGACTGTTATCCTTTACTTCCAAGACAGTTGTCCCAGAAAGTGTAGGGATTACAGATTTACTCACATATATTTCATTGGATGAATCTCCTAAAGAATGGGCTGATATCATTTATGGACAGTTCATCAAGAGAGACATTGAAAGAAATAAATATACGGATGTCATCAAAGATAAGGGATTTGATATTTATACTGAAGCTATGAAATTAAAATCTTACTTAGATGATTAAAGAAAGGAAAACAGTTATGAAAAAATATTATTTACAGGTTACTATCGATTCTAATTTAGATGCAAGTACAAAAGCTGTCCAGGATTGTAATAAGATTCTTCATCAGAATGGATTTGCGCCTTTTGAAGTCAACCTTTATAAATCAGGAAATAAGTATGTCAAGAAGGTACATAACTTTCTTGCCTTCAATCATTTAAATAAAATTGATGAAGGTGCGCTACTTGTCATACCTCACCCTCTTTATGTGAATAAGAGATATATTGATATCTTAGAAAAAGTAAAACAGAAAAAGCATATCAGGCTTGCATTTCTTATTCATGATTTAGACTCATTAAGAAAGTTATTCTTAAATGCACAGGATGATTTTGAATATATGGATCATAAGATGTATGACATCTCTGACTATATTATTGCGCATAATGATTCTATGATTGAATACTTAGTATCACAGGGGGTTGCAAGAGAAAAGATTCATAATCTTCATATCTTTGACTATTTATGTGATTCGAATAATACAATCAAGTTTGATCGTTCTGTGAGTATTGCAGGTAATTTAGATGAAAAGAAGAGTAATTATCTTGCCAAGTTAAAGGATATTAAAGCAGTACATTTTGATTTATATGGTGTTCATTTAAATGAAGAAATTCTTGCTTCTAATATCACTTATCATGGGGCTTTCCCACCTGATGAAATCAATAATCAGTTATATAGTGGTTTCGGTCTAGTATGGGATGGAAGTTCTATTGAGAGATGTGATGGTAATACAGGAGAGTATTTAAAATACAATAATCCTCATAAATTATCTTTATATTTAGTATCTGGTATTCCTGTTGTCATCTGGAAAGAAGCAGCAGAAGCTAAATTTGTAGAAGAATATGGCTTAGGTATTACAGTAAATTCTTTAGATGAACTTGGAGAAAAATTTGCGAGTCTAAGTGAAGAAGAATACTTTGAAATGGTAAAACGTGTAGCAGTCGTTTCTGAACGTCTTAAAAACGGTTATTACCTTACTCAGGCTATCAAAGAAATTGAAGAGGCATAATGCCTCTTTTTCTTCTTTAACTCTTACTATTTTTGAATTATAATAGTTGCGGTTTGTAACAAGGAAAGAGAGGTCTTGTATGAAAAAACAGAAATCACTTAAGTTGAATTTCATTATGAATGCATTACTTACAATGTCTTCATTCATATTCCCACTTATTACATTCCCATATGTATCGAGAGTATTAGGACCTACAGGAACAGGTCAGGTTAACTTTGCGACGTCATTGATTACTTATTTCTCTATGTTTGCACAGTTAGGTATTCCAACATATGGTATCAAAGTATGTGCACAGGTAAGAGATGATCATGAGAAATTAACAAGAACAACACAGGAATTACTAATTATTAATCTTGTCATGACCGTAGTCTCTTATATTGCGTTTATTATTGCGTTATTCACAGTACCAAAACTTGCATCTGATAAGATGTTGTATGTGATTACTAGTAGTACTATCTTACTTACTACAATAGGTATGGAATGGCTTTATAAAGCACTAGAACAATATACATATATCACTGTCCGTTCTATTATTTTCAAGTTTATCGGACTTGTTGCAATGTTCATGTTAGTACGTTCAAAAAACGACTATGTGATGTATGCGGGTATTACAGTATTTGCGGCGAGTGCTTCATTTGTGCTTAACTTATTGAATGCGCATAAATATATTGGTCTTAAGCCAGTTGGACACTATAACTTTAAGAAGCATTTTAAGCCAGTTGCGATATTTTTTGCGATGAGCTGTGCAACAACTATCTATACGAACCTAGATTCAGTTATGTTGGGTTTCATGGCTACAAATGCGGATGTAGGTTACTATGGTGCAGCCGTCAAGATCAAGAATATTTTAGTATCCATTGTTACGTCATTAGGTACTGTATTACTTCCAAGAGCGGCTTATTATATTGAACATCAGCAGGTGGATGAATTTAAGAAGTTGAGTAGAAAGGCATTAAACTTTGTGTTCCTAGTCGCTTCACCAATGATGATTTATTTCATGCTTTTCGCAAAGCAGGGAATCTATTTCTTATCAGGTGATGCTTTCGGACCAGCCGTTGTGCCAATGCAGCTTATTATGCCTACCCTGCTTCTTATTGGTATTACAAATATCTTGGGTATTCAGATTCTTGTACCATTAGGATATGAAAAAGCTGTACTTGTATCAGAAATAGTTGGTGCAGTCATTGACTTAGTGGTTAATGCGTTATTGATTCCAGTGTATCAATCAAGTGGTGCAGCCATTGGTACATTACTTGCAGAATTTGCGGTTATGGTTGTTCAGTGCTTAGCCTTAAAGAACGAAATCAAATCAGCTTTTAGTGATATTAAATACTTAAAGATTATTCTTGCGATTGTAATTGCATCAATTGCATCATGTTGGGTAACAGTACTTAACCTTCATGTGTTTATTACACTCGTTATTTCAGCTGTCCTATTCTTTGGTGTATATGGTGTTGTACTCATTATCATGAAAGAAAAGCTAGTGATTGAAATATTGACACAAATCTTTAATAAATTGAAACATAGAAGCGCATAATCTGCGCTTTTTGACTTATAAAACAATAAAGGGTATACTTTTATTGTAATGACTATTTAACATGAATGATGTAAAATGAATTATATTCATATGAAGGAGGAAATCAGAAATATGCCTGATAAACAGAGAATCGGTATTTTAGGAGCTGGTACCTGGGGTATGGCTCTTGCAAGAATGCTTGCTGATTGTGATAAGGAAGTTACAGTGTGGTCTGCACTTCCACAGGAAGTAGAACAATTAAGTACTACACATACACATCCGAAACTTCCTGGTGTGGATTTTCCTGAAACCATTCGTTATACAACAGATATAGAAGAAGCATGTACTGATCAGAATATTATTATGTTTGCAGTTCCTTCTATATTTGTAAGAAGCACAGCTGAGAAGGCTAAACCTTATATTAAAGACCATCAGATTATTGTGGATGTTGCGAAAGGTATTGAAGCAGATACATTCATGACCCTCACTGAAGTGATTGAAGATGTACTTGATAATGACACATTACATTTAGTTGCTTTATCTGGACCAACTCATGCCGAAGAAGTTGCAAGAGGATTGCCTACTGCCATCGTATCAGCATGTAAGAATCTAGATGCGGCTAAATATGTACAGAAGTTCTTCAGTAGTCCATTTATGCGTGTTTATACAAATAACGATGTAAAAGGAATTGAAATCTGTGGTGCATTAAAAAATATTATTGCGTTAGCTGCAGGTATTTCTGGAGGCTTAGGCTATGGAGATAATGCCCGTGCTGCTTTAATCACAAGAGGTCTTGCTGAAATGGAGAGACTGGGTGGTAGAATTGGATGTACACCACATACATTTAGTGGATTAACAGGTATGGGTGATTTAATTGTCACTTGTACAAGTGAATTTAGTAGAAACAACCAGGCAGGTCATTTGATTGGTGAAGGAAAGACACCAGCCGAAGCAGTGAAAGAAGTTGGCATGGTTGTAGAAGGAATTAATGCATTACCAGCAGCTGTTCAGCTTGCAGAAACTTATAAAGTGGATATGCCTATTGTGATGACTGTGAATAGAATCGTTAATGAAGGCTTGAATCCAAAAGATGCAGTGAATGCATTATTACAGAGAGATTTAAAATCAGAAACACCTCTTCCATCTATTAATGATGTATTTGAAGAGTCAGTATTAAGAAAGACGAGGAAAAGTGGAATGAAGAGAGTTATTACTTATGGTACTTTTGACTTATTACATTATGGTCATATCAATCTATTAAGAAGAGCAAAAGAATTAGGCGATTACCTAATTGTGGGTTTATCAACAGATGAATTCAACTGGAATGAAAAACAGAAGAAATGTTATTTTACATATGAACAGAGAAAACAGTTACTTGAATCTGTTAGATATGTAGATTTAGTTATCCCTGAATGTGGATGGGATCAGAAACGTAAAGATGTTCATGAATATCATGTAGATACATTTGTCATGGGCGATGACTGGAAAGGTCAGTTTGACTTCTTAGAAGAAGAAGGCGCTGAAGTCGTTTATTTACCTAGAACTCCTGAAATCAGTACTACAAGAATCAAAAAAGACTTGAATAAATAGTCATAATTTTACTTGTGAATGAAAATGATATGTAATTTTTGTGTATTTATCCCGTTAAAGGTTTTCATTTTTTCATTTGCGAGTATAATGACGAATGAACCCGAATATTAGGAGGTAGTTATGAAATTTATTACATCACGTGCCTTGATTCTAGGTATCCAGGCTGTTGTGAGTGCAGTACTTGCATTCTTTGTAGTGAAGATTGGCATCTTACCTACAAAGTATTTAATGGCTGCATTTGCAGTACTCGTTGTATTATGGCTATTAATGTTGTTATTTACTAAGCCATCAAAGAAAAACAAAGTAGGAAGACCTTTAGTAGGTAAAATAGTTTCTCTTGTATTAAGTATCGCAATGGTTTTTGGTACAAGTAAGATCATCAAAGGAGACTCATTCCTTTCATCTCTTACTAATGTAGGTACTGAAACATCAACTTATTCTTTAGTTGTATTAAAGAGCAGTGGTTATAAGACTGTTTCTTCATTAAAAGGTAAGACAATCGATTACTATGCAAACGATAAAAAGAAAGCTATGGAAGTTAAAGAACAGTTACAGAAACAGATTAAATTCCATGGTAATGGAGAAGAAGATAACGCTAAACTCGCATCAGATTTATATACTGGTGATTGTGATGCAATTCTTTTAAATGAAAGTTATCGTGATTTAATCAAAGATACATATAGTAACTTTGATTCAAAGACTAAAGTATTATGGCAGACTAAGATTGTAGAAAAAATTGAAAATACTGCATCTGATATTAACGTTACTAAGAAACCTTTCGTATGTTATATCAGTGGTGTTGATTCACGTGGCGGTGTAAATGAAAACAGCCGTTCAGATGTTAACCTATTAGTGACTATTAATCCAAATAATGGTCAGATCTTAATGACAAGTATTCCAAGAGACTACTATGTAAAACTTGCGAACTGTGGTAAGGAAGATAAATTAACACATTCTGCTTTATATGGTGGTACTGAAAACAGTGTGAAGACTATTGAAGACTTCTTAGATATCAACATTGATTTCTATGCAAGAGTTGATTTCCAGTCAGTTATTCAGTTAGTTGATGCATTAGGTGGTATTGATATTTATTCTGATAAGGCATTTATTCCATATACAGACCATGGTATCAAGATTCCTGAAGGTAATGTTCATATGGATGGTCGTATGGCACTTGCTTTCGCAAGAGAACGTTATACTTATAAGTCTGGTGACCAGCATAGAACTGAAAACCAGCAGGCTGTATTACAGGCTATTATCAAGAAAGCAGTATCTCCAAAGATTCTTACAAACTATAGTGAAATCTTAGATTCTATCAAAGATACATTCACTACAAATATGCCATCTTCAAGCATCAGAGCTTTAGTTAATAAACAGTTAGATGACAATATCAAATGGGATTTCCAGAAATCATTCTTAAAGGGTGAGGGTGTCATCCAGACAGGTGGATATTCAATGCCTAAGACTAGATTATGGTATTGCATCCCAGATGAAGAAAGTATCAAATTAAATTCTAAGTATATCAACGCTATGTGTGATGGTAAGAAGATCGATACTGAAAAGAAAATCTTTGATGTAGAAAAAGCTGAAAAAGAAGCTAAAAAGAACGCAAAAGAAAATAACTAATTAAGAGACGGGGGCGGTTTATAGACAGCCCTCGTTTTATTTTGTGTTATGTGGTATTATTGAAGAGACGAAAGAAGGACATCAATATGAAATATGATTATCTAGTAGTAGGATCAGGTCTTTATGGGGCTATTTTTGCCCATGAAGCAAATAAAAGAGGAAAGAAGGTTCTTGTTATTGATAAGAGACCTAACATTGCAGGAAATATCTATACTGAAGAAGTAGAAGGTATCAATGTACATAAGTATGGTGCACATATCTTCCATACAAATAATAAGGAAGTATGGCAGTATATCACTCATTTTGCAGAGTTCAACAGATTCACAAACTCACCTGTTGCAAACTATAAGGGAGAACTTTATTCACTTCCATTCAACATGTATACATTCAATAAGATGTGGGGAGTAGTGACTCCAGAAGAAGCTGCTGCAAAGATTGAAGAACAGAGACAGGAAATCAAGGGAGAACCAAAGAACCTTGAAGAACAGGCTATCTCACTTGTAGGTAGAGATATCTATGAAAAGCTCATCAAAGGCTATACAGAAAAACAGTGGGGAAGACCATGTACAGAACTTCCATCATTCATCATCAAGAGATTACCAGTAAGACTTACTTTTGATAATAACTACTTCAATGCGTTATATCAGGGTATTCCAATGGGTGGCTATACAAAGATGGTAGAAAACATGTTGGAAGGTATTGAAGTAAGATTGAATACAGATTACCTAGAAAACAAGGAAGAACTAGACAGCCTTGCAGATAAGGTTGTTTATACAGGTCCTATTGATGCATACTTCAACTATAAGCTAGGTACATTAGAATACAGATCAGTCAGATTTGAAACAGAAGTATTAGATAAGCCAAATTTCCAGGGAAATGCAGCAGTGAACTATACAGACGCAGAAACTCCTTGGACAAGAATTATTGAACATAAATGGTTTGAATTCGGTACACAGCCTAAGACTGTCATCAGTAGAGAATACAGCTCTGAATGGAAGCTAGGAGATGAACCATATTATCCAGTCAATGATGAAAAGAATGGTGCCTTATATGCAGAATATAAGAAGCTAGGCGAAGCAGAAACTAAAGTGATCTTTGGCGGAAGACTCGGAGAATATAAGTATTATGATATGGATGCAGTTATCGCAGCTGCGTTAGATAAAGTAAAAGAGGTATTTGAATAATGAAAAATTTAGTATCTATTATTATTCCTGTATATCGTGGAAATCCTGTATATTTTAATAAGACAATTGAAAGTTGTTTAAGTCAGACTTATAAAAATGTAGAAGTGATTATTATTGATAATGGGTTTAATGATGAATTACAGGATACATTGAATGAATTAAATACAAAAGAGAATGTGACAGTTATTAAGAATTCTAAGAGTGGTGTATGTTCAGGTAGAAACCTTGGTGTAAAGAATGCGAAAGGTGACTATATTATGTTTCTAGATGCAGATGACTGGATTGAAAGTAATGCCTGTAAAATACTTCTAAATCATGCAGTAGAAGCCGAGGCAGATTGTGTTATTTGTAACTATAGTAGAGATTATAGTGATCATAGTGAAAAGATGCTTCATTATATAAGAGATACAATGTATAGTGACTGGAAGGATTATTTAAAGGATCTTTTAAATGTTCAGGCTGGTGTAGGATTCTGTTGGGGAAAATTGATTAAAGCCTCTACTATTGAAGATGTATTATTAAATGAAGAATTAAGTCTTGCAGAAGATGCAGAATATTGTGCACGTGCTTCACAGAAATGGAATGTAATTGTGGGAGATGAGCATCCACTTGTTCATTATGTATTTAATGATCAGTCAGCTGTACGTAAGTTTGATACAGCTTATGCAGATAAGTTCCTCTTATCTATGAAAGCAGTAGAAGAAGATTTAAAAGATGTCATGGCAAAGGATAAGAGTATAGAAACATTATTCTATAACTTTGTAAGTTATCATGTTTTACTTATTCTTGTGAATTACTGTGCGCATCCACAAAATAAAGATAACGCGATGTCTTCTTTAAATACATTAATGAAGAATGATTTATTTAAGCGTGCTGTAAAGAACTCTAACTACAATGGTATCTCTATTACACGTAAAGTACCATTATGGTTCTTAAAGCATAAGATGAATAGATTCGCATTACTTGTAGGACAAGTAAGACAGAAACAGTTCTCTAAGAGTAAATAAGGAGTATATTATGAAAGTACTTGTATTTGGAATTACAGATAATCCAGGTGGTATGGAAGCCGTAATTATGAATTACTATCGCCATCTAGATCGTACACGTGTACAATTTGATTTCTTATGTAATACTGAAATAGTCGCACATGAACAAGAGATATTAAGTTTAGGTGGAACTATTTATCGTATTCCTGCAAGAAGTAAAGATAGAAAAGCTTTTTCAAAGGCTTTAGATAACTTCTTTAAGACACATGCATCAGAATATAAAGCTATCTGGTTTAATACATGTTCTCTTGCGAATATTGATTATCTTAAGAAGGCTAAACAGTACGGTATCCCTACTCGTATTATTCATTGTCATAATGCAGCCAATGGTGATAGCTTCTTAAGAGGATGTCTTCATAAGTTCAATAGAACACAGATCAGAAAGTATGCAACAGATTTCTGGACATGTTCAGAAGATGCCAATGAATGGTTCTTTGGTAAGAACGCGGTATTACCTAACTATAAATTGATTAACAATGCGGTAGATGTGAATTTCTTTAAACCAAATGAAGAAATCAGACAATCTATCAGAGAAGAGCTCAATGCAGGTGATAAGGTTGTATTGGGACATACAGGGAGATTCCATTTTCAGAAGAATCATCCTTACTTATTAAAAGTATTCAATGCATTGGATCATAAATATCCAGGTAAGTATATGTTGATACTTATTGGGGATGGTGAAGATAAAGAAGCATTAAAGAATCAGGTCAAAGAATATGGTATTGAAGAAGATGTAAAGTTTTTAGGTATTAAGAGTAATGTGAGTGATTATATTCAGGCAATGGATCAATACATCTTCCCTTCTCGTTTTGAAGGGCTAAGTGTCGCATTATTAGAAGCAGAAGCCAATGGGTTACCATGCATGATCTCTGATACTATTTCTTTAGCCTCTATTGTGAATGATAATGTGAAGATGTTCCCTATTACAGATGAAGCAGTAGACAAGTGGGTAGAAGCAATCGAAGAAGCATCTCATCAATCTAAGCATTTTAATATTGAAGCATTTGAAAAACGTAATCTAGAAATAAATACAGAAGCGAAGAAGATGCAGGATTTCTTCTTATCTCTATAAAACCTCCATTTGTTGGAGGTTTTTTGTTTATGTATTTTTTAAACATAAATACGTCATTCTGTGTAATAAGTGATGATTATTTATGTGATATTATGTTATTATGTTTTTTGGATTATATAAGAGGAAGGGAGATATATATGAACAAAAAGTTGTTTACAGGTTTTGTAAGTGCAGCTCTTGTTTGTTCAATGGGGATATCTGGTGTTAATGCAGTCACTCCAGCACCAGCTATGCTTAAGGACAATCAAGTAAGTGCCGCATCACTAAGTAAATCTATTTCTGATTACAAAAAGATCAATGGCATTAATGATCAGACTGTATTAGGTGCGGATTTTACTCATTACCAGCAGGACTTAGGATGGGGTAAGACTTACTACAATTACAAGAGTGTAAAAATTAATAACCTATTTGAGTTTATGAAGGAACAAGGAATTAATACAATTTCTGTCAAGGTTGCGGTTAACCCAGATACATCTAGTGATGCATCTGCATGTTATACACTCGATAGTGCTATTAAAACAATTAAAGAAGCGAAGAAGGCAGGTTTAAAAACAAACATTACATTATTTTATTCTGATGATGTCACTTATGCGAATAGTCAGAATTTACCAGCAGGATGGACGAAGGATAATGTGGTAGAAAAAGCAACAGACTATACAAAAGAAGTACTTGATACTTTAAGTAAGAATGATGCTTTACCTACTATGATGACTATTGGAAATGAAGTGAATTATAATTTCCTTGGTTTAAGTGAAGATGGTGGATGGAACGGTTTTGTCGCAATGGCTGCTTTATCTGAACTTATTAATGAAAAAGGTGTTAAAACGGCTTTGAGTATTGCAGCACCAGATAACGCAGAAGATGTTCAGTATGTAATTGAAAAGTTAGGTTATGCGAAAGTAAACTATGAGTATTTAGGAGTAAATCTTTATGCTGATCGCAGCAACATAAATGATTATGTGAAGACATTACGTACTACAGTAGAAGAAAAGGCATCTGATAAGCAGTTGATTGTATCTAATATTAAGTTCCCACGTGTGGATAATACAGATACAGCATCTAATGAAACACAGGCAGAAAGTATTTATAACTTATTAAGTGCTTCTATTGATGAAAGTAATGCGGGTGGATTAATTTATGATGAAGCTGAATATGTAGGAAGCTGGAATGGTTTCTTTAATGAACAGGGACTTGCACAGAATTCTCTTGCAGTATTTGGTTTTGCACAGGGCTGGAATGTAGATATTGATACATACAGAGACCCTTATGAATATGGTGATGATACTGGATTAAAGGAACAGAGAGTCACTTTTCATAAGATTTCTAATATGTCTGAATCTACAATCAGAGGTGTAGATATTGGATCATATATCGCACTTAAGAATGCAGGTGTTAAATATTATGATTATGATGGTAAAGAACAGCCATTAATGAAGATTCTTAAAGATAATGGTGTAAACTATATCCGTTTAAGAATATGGAATGATCCTTATAATGAAAAAGGTGAAACTTATGGTGGTGGAGACTGTACCGTAGAAAATGGTTTAAAGATTGGTGAAGAAGCGACAAAGTATGGCATGAAAGTACTTGTAGACTTCCATTACTCAGATTTCTGGGCTGATCCTGCAAAACAGATTCTACCTAAAGCATGGCAGAAAGATGCGAATAATGCAGATAAGATGTGTGAAAACATCTATAGCTTTACTAAAGATACTTTACAGAAGTTTAAAGATGCTGGTGTCAATGTAGGTATGGTACAAGTTGGTAATGAAATTACCAAAGGTATGGCTGGTATTCATAATGCGGACAACAGTAAGTCTGTTTGGAAAAATGAAGCACAGTATACTATATTAGATCGTTATTTAAATGCAGGTTCTAGGGCAGTACGTGAAGTTACTCCAGAAGCTTTAGTTACATTACATCTAGAATCACCTAATCGTTCTGCTTATTCTGCAATCATGGATGCATGGGATAAAGGAAATGTTGACTATGATGTATTAGGTTCTTCTTATTATCCATTCTGGTGGAATACAACAAATATGTTGAATGATGTAGAAACCCTTGCAAAAGAAAGAGGAAAACTATTTGCAGTTATGGAAACTTCATGGGTAAATAGCTATGAAGATGCTGATGGTACACCTAACTCAATTGGTGCGAGCTATAATCTTCATCAGTATGAAATAGGTCCACAGGGTCAGGTTGATGAATTAACTGATATGTATAAGACCCTTACCTCACATGATAATGGTTTAGGTGGTTTCTATTGGGAACCAGCATGGATTCCAGTAAAAGCTGGATGGACTAACTGGCAGTATAATAAAGAAGCTGCTGATAAGTATGGTACTGGCTGGGCTTCTAAGGGTGCTGTAGGTTATGCACCTGATAATGAAATGTATTATGATGGCCAACCTTCATGGGGTGGATCAAGCTGGGATAACCAGGGATTATTTGATATCCAGGGTAATGCATTGCATTCATTGAGATTCTATACTAATTCAGTTTCTTTAGGTAAAGTACAGACTACAAGAATTCATATTGTGAACAAGAAAAATGAAGTACTTAGAACTGAATTTGTGAATGTGAATGTTGGTGATACAAAGACTATTTCACTTCCAGGTATTTCTGGATACTCTGCACCAGATAAGAACTATAACTATACAATTACTGGTGATACTGATGGTGTGAAGACAATCTCAATCACTTATAATGTATCTAAAGCGGCTAATCTTGTGAATAAAGATGGTGAATGGTACTTGATGCAGGATGGTCAGGTTGTTCATAAGACGACTCTTGCACAGGTAAATGGAACTGGTACTTGGTATTATGTAGAAGATGGTAAGCTTAACTGGAATTATACTGGTTTAGTGAAATACTATAGCACTTGGTACTATGTACAAAATGGTGTACTTCATTGGGATTATAATGGTTTAATCCAGCATAAGAATACTTGGTACTATATTGAAAATGGTAGAGTGAATGAAAACTATACAAACCTTGTGAAATACAATGGTTCATGGTTCTTTGTGAAGCACGGAAAAATCGACTGGTCTATCAATACTCTTTCACAGGTTGATGGCAAGGGTACTTGGTATAAAGTGACTGGTGGTAAGTTAGATTGGAATTATACTGGTTTAGTTAATTATTTTGGTACTACATACTATATTCATAAAGGTGTACTTAATTGGAACTACAATGGTTTAGTACAGCATAAGAATACTTGGTACTATATTGAAAATGGTCGATTGAATAAGAATTATACAAACCTTGTAAAATACAATGGTACTTGGTATTTTGTGAAGAATGGACAGATTGATTGGTCAATCAATACTCTTTCACAGGTCAATGGAAAAGGTACTTGGTATTATGTAGATAATGCGAAGATTAATTGGCATTATACAGGTCTTACAAATTACTTTGGTACCTGGTATTATATCCAGAATGGTGTACTTAACTGGAATTATAATGGTTTAACTTATTATAATGGTACTTGGTACTATGTACAGAATGGTAGAATCAATTGGGATTATGAAGGTATTGTTTCTTATAATGGTAAGAAATACTATGTCACTAATGCGAAGATTGATTGGTCATTTACTGGAAAATATAAAAATTACAACATCAAAAATGGTGAAGTAAAATAAGCAAAAGGCAGTAAGCACTTATTAAAGTGCACACTGCCTTTTTTACTTGATATTATCGAATAGATTTGTAGAATAAACACCTTCATCAATTAACTTTTTGAATGATTCCTTAACTACAGGTGCATCTTCTTTATATGTGACACCAAACCATGAATCCTGTACTTCTAATACCTTAACACTTAATTTATTATCTC
>ERZ1026882.324-NODE-324-length-29886-cov-72.428011_pt1 | contig 29886 bp, 26 predicted proteins | sample MGYA00380171_ERZ1026882 | MGnify/ENA primary metagenome ERZ1026882 (study PRJEB33269, sample SAMEA4719807) | human gut metagenome | biome: human-associated habitat; feature: organic feature; material: feces | place: Cameroon | collected 2013-10 ...
AGGTGGCGTATAGACCCTTGATTATATGGTGATATTCGTAATCTACATCTCCGCTATTGTATTTTTTATGAATTGCTTAGATTCTTAATGATTTCCAAAGGCAGCTGGGTAGCTTTGGCAACCTGTTCGGCAGAAAGTCCCATTGCCAGCAATCGTTGTGCTGTTTCTGTGTTGGCCTCATGTTTGCCTTCAGTCTTACCCTTTTCCATGCCTTTCTTCATGCCTATTTCTATACCTTCAGCAAGACCTTCTTGTTTTGCCGTATCAATAGAGTTCTTGATATCCCGATATGCCTTCTTACTAGCTTCATACTCCCTCATTTCCTGCGGAGTAAACTTGGCTATTTCGGCTTCCTCAAAGAGGCGATCGAAGACCTTGTCGCACAGTTCTTTCGGGCGCTGGGTAAGCTTATAGAGGTTCTTCAGTGCATAGAGCCACTTCTCGTAGAGCGTATCCAGTTGTTCAAGGGTTTTGTTGAACTTGGCAATCTCTACATAGATAAACTCCAACTTATCGTAGAAAACCTTGTGGGTAGCGGTATCGCACAACTGTACATGATGGCGGATCTTCTCTTTGTCGAATGCATCCTCGTTCATGCTGAAGTTGAGCAGGGCTACGGTATAGACATGATTGAGTTTGAAATCCCAGTCATTCCCCTTAGGTGCCTGCTCACGGATAGGGAAGGTTGAGTAGAAGAGGGAGCGATCCTTGAAATACGCCTGATAAGCATTCTGCATTTCAACGATGAACTTCTCGCCGTTTTCGCCCTCGCAATATACATCAAAGATGGCTCTGCGGTCGGTATAGACATCTCCCACATGCTCTGGATTCAGATACGATACGTCCTTCACAACCTGTCTGCCATTAAACAAGCTGTTGAGGAAGCAAATGAGCAAATCCTTGTTCATTGCTGTTCCAAAAATTCGCTTGAAACCGAAGTCGGTCAGCAAGCTGATATATCTTTCTTCTACCTGCTTCATAATCAACTATATTAAAATGCTACCGCAAAGTTACGACTTTATTTCCAAACCCGCAAGAGCTTTCTGGGAAAAGTTTCTGAAAAAGTTTAGAGATTGCGTTTTTTATGTGACAGGACAAGGGTCTATATGCCACGATGACAAGGTGGCGTATAGACCCTTGATTATATGGTGATATTCGTAATCTACATCTCCGCTATTGTATTTTTTATGAATTGCTTAGATTCTTAATGATTTCCAAAGGCAGCTGGGTAGCTTTGGCAACCTGTTCGGCAGAAAGTCCCATTGCCAGCAATCGTTGTGCTGTTTCTGTGTTGGCCTCATGTTTGCCTTCAGTCTTACCCTTTTCCATGCCTTCAGCAATTCCTTCTTCCTTACCCTTTTGGTAGCTGTCATCTATGAGGGTTCTTTCAACGCTTACGGAATCCCAGAATTTGTCGTAGGCCCAGAGTTCGGCATCAGTGAAACCGGAAATCTCCAGTTCTTCTACGGCTTTTCCTATCTCCGGATCATTAAGCAAATCGGCAGGAATCTCCTTCGTATTGGAATTGATTTCCGTGAGGAAACGGAGCCACAAGACCATCATGCGCTTGTCGGCAATGGAATGAGGTGTGAACTTTGGAAGTTCTATGAAGGTGAAATGCAAGCCTTCGATTACCTTATTACTGTCCTTATCGTGCACGATGCGGTAGTTGTGGATGAAATCTGGAGTATCATGCGCAAAGATATCATTTATCAGGTTGAGAGAATACACAGGTTGGAGTTCACTATATTTTCCTCCCTTTTTAGCCTGACTCACATAGAGCTTGGATGCATTGAACAGTACTCGCTGCTGGAAGGCTTCAGACCATTCCATCTGCATTTCCACGCAGAACTTCCTGCCGCTGACATCTGTGCAGAGTACATCCACAATGGTGTTCTTGCCCCCTTCGAGCTGGGGCACAAGTTCTGTGGGCAGATACTTGATTTCGTGTATCTGTTCCTCTTCGCTGAGTGGCAGGAGTGCGTTCAGAAGGCTGATCAGTCTTTTAGGATGATTGCCGAATATCTTCTTGAACGTGAGGTCTGCCTTAGGATCTAAGTACTTCATAACCATCTGTTTTAAAATCTACAGCGCAAAGTTACGACTTTATTTCCAAACCCGCAAGAGCTTTCTGGGAAAAGTTTCTGAAAAAGTTAGAGATTGCTTTTTTCATGTGACAGGACAAGGATCCTATATCCCACCACGATGAAAAGTGGCGTATAGCCCCTTAAAACCATAGAAATGCATGTTTTTTTAGTAAAAATGCAGGCTTGTTGATAGAAATGTAAGTAAAAATGAGAAAAATGCAGCAAAAAGCAACAATTCTTGTAAAAATATGCTTGGTTTAACAGAAAAAGTCTTAACTTTGCAGCGGATTTGAGATAATATGCAGTTTTTTGCAGTTTCTTGTTTCCAAGTTCACACTTATAACAACTTTTAAATTAAAAAGATTCGATTATGAAAGTAGCAATTGTTGGTGCAAGTGGCGCAGTAGGTCAGGAATTCTTGCGCATCCTTGCAGAGAGAAATTTCCCAATGGATGATTTGGTGTTGTTTGGTTCTGAGCGTTCTGCTGGGCGAAAATACAACTTCAAGGGAAAGGACTATGAGGTCAAACTTTTGCAGCATAACGATGACTTTAAAGATGTCGATATTGCTTTCACATCTGCTGGTGGTGGTACTTCTGAGGAATTTGCTGAGACCATTACTAAGTATGGTGCTGTCATGATAGATAACTCAAGTGCATTCCGTATGTGCGACGATGTGCCTCTGGTTGTGCCTGAGGTGAATGCTGAGGATGCGCTGAACCGCCCTCGTAATATCATCGCCAACCCTAACTGTACTACTATTATGATGGTAGTGGTTTTGAAGCCTATCGATGACTTGAGTCATATCAAGAAGATTCATATCTCTTCTTACCAGAGTGCTTCCGGTGCTGGTGCTGCAGCTATGGCTGAACTTGAGCAGCAGTATAAGGACATCATTGAGACTGGTAAGACTGATCATATCAATAAGTTCCCTCATCAGTTGGCTTACAATGTCATTCCTCAGATTGACAAGATGACTCCAAATGATTACACCAAGGAGGAGATGAAGATGTATAACGAGACTCGCAAGATCATGCACTCTGATGTTCGTACAAGTGCTACTTGTGTGCGTGTTTCTTCTCTCCGTTCTCACTCAGAGAGTGTATGGTTTGAGACAGAGAAGCCATTGGCTGTAGAGGATATCCGCAAGGCTCTGGAGGCTGCTCCTGGCGTTACCGTGAAGGATGATGCTCAGAACTACGTTTATCCAATGCCTTTGGAGAGCGCTGGTAAGGATGATGTCTATGTAGGTCGTATCCGCAAGGATTTGGCTGATGACAACGGCAATACTTTGTGGCTCACTGGCGACCAGATCCGTAAGGGTGCTGCCCTGAATGCTGTGCAGATTGCTGAGTACTTGATTAAGGTGGGCAACGTAAAGTAATTGCATGCTGGAAAGATTTAAGCTTTTGCTCCAGGAAATGAACCGGGGCATATATGAAAAAGATACTGAAATTTCGCTCTCGCTCCTTGCCGCTCTGGCAGGCGAGAGCGTTATTCTTTTAGGTCCTCCTGGAGTAGCGAAGAGTATGGTGGCCCGTCAGTTGAAGACTGCTTTCAGAGATGCTCATAGTTTTGAGTACCTGATGTCGCGTTTCTCTACTCCTGATGAAATCTTCGGTCCTGTGAGTATTCAGAAATTAAAGTCTTCTGATACTTATGAGCGTGCGGTGGATGGTTATCTGCCTACTGCTGATGTGGTCTTTCTGGATGAAATCTGGAAGGCGGGGCCTGCTATTCAGAATACGCTTCTCACGGTGATCAATGAAAAACTGTTCCGCAATGGTAATCGGGAGATGCACCTTCCGCTGAAACTTCTCGTGGCTGCCAGCAATGAGTTGCCGGCAAAGGGCGAGGGCTTGGAGGCTCTCTGGGACCGATTTGTCATTCGTATTGAGAGTCGTCCGATTAAGAAGGAATCGAATTTCAGGGCGATGCTCTTGGAGGTGAAGAGTGAAGAACGAAGAGTAAGGAATTCAAATGCTATTACTGCAGAAGAGTATGCGGAATGGTCGGAGAATATCAATAAGATAGGTGTAAAGGAGGAGGTGCTGGATGTCATTTCCGTCATTCGTAAATCCTTGAGAGCCGTGAATGTGGATGAGGCTGCTGAACGCAGGAATATCTACGTGAGCGATCGTCGCTGGAAGAATATTGCCCGTCTGCTCCGTACTTCTGCTTTCATGCAGGACAGGGAAGAGGTTGATTGCTGCGACTTGCTTCCTATCTATCATTGTCTCTGGCAGGAACCGGAGGAAAGGGATGCCATCCGCACTATTGTGATCCGTGCTCTTTTTGCTCCTTTGGCAGAGAAACTGGTGGAGATGAAGAATGCACTTGCTGAAGACATCAAGTATCATCGCATTCGTAAGAGCCCGGATGAGGGCAGAGATTATGAGGGAGAAATAGAAACCCTCTCAGATAATCTGAGTTCGCTGGAGAGACGTTTGGGTGAGAATCTCTTTGTTTCATCTGATGATAAAAATGAAATCTCAGCTTATCTCCGTGATTTCTATAAGGAACTTGCCTTCACAAGACAGGACACAATGAAACTGTATGAGGATTAAGTGGAGCGTACGGAGCTAGGATAGAGGAAGTGAAATAATTTAGGAAATATGAATCAAGAAAATCAAATATTGTCTCCTGAACTGGAGGCTCGTGTTCATCAGGCTGTGGAGAATTTCATGCAGGGCTATGGCTGCTGCCAGTCTGTGGTGGCTGCTTTTGCTGATCTGTATGGTCTCGATGAAACAATGGCAAAACGTATCGGTGCTGGCTTCGGCGGCGGAGTGGGGAGAATGCGCATGATGTGTGGCGCAGTATCAGGTATTGTCGTACTGGTGGGGCTGGACTGTGGTCAGACCGAAGGCGACGACCGGGAAGGTAAGTCTGCCTGCTACAAGGTAGTGCAGGATTTGTTAGCTAAGTCAAAGCAGCAGAATGGCAGTATCATCTGTGCTGAAATCCTCGGTCTGAAAGGATATGAGAAGGCACAGTCCAGTTATGTGGCTTCAGCCCGTACGGCAGAATACTACAAATCTCGCCCTTGTGCTGCAAAGGTGGAGAGTGCTGCCCGCATCTTTGCTGAATATCTGATGGAAAAATGAAATATCAGACCAATAAGGACTTGGTTGAATCCCAGTTCTACCTGAAAATGCTGGATGATTTCTGCAAGTCGGGACAGGTGAAAATTCCTGATCCGGCAAGTACTGTCATGCCTTGGAATTTGAAGGAAGATCCGCTCAAGGATTATCTGATTCACCTCTTTACCTTGAAAGTTACTATTGCAGAGACAGGTGAAGAGGTGCAGAAATTCCAGCGCCAGGTGGTTAACAGCAGAATCAAGAGCAAGATTTTCTATGAGACTGTAGGAAAATTCATCGTGGAATGTGTTCACCATATGAGATTTCAGCGACAGAGAGCCTGGACGGAAAGTCATCGGGCTGATGATGTGCTCGACTGGACTCCCTTTCGTAGGATGAACGAAGAGGTTTGGAGACCCTTGCTTGACCAGATTGATGAGGAGCATCGGAATGATGGATTCGACAAAACTTTCTTCCTCCGGCTTTTCGGGGAGGAGTCTATTCAAGTTAATCATCATGGAGTTAATCATGATGGAGATACTGACATATTGCATTCCTCTATCGGCGCTTCCAAAGCTGAGAACTGGGAACGGCTGGTAAGGGATTGGAAGGCTTGTATAGAGCAGCAGGTGATTTCTAAATTGAAGGACTTCATAGCGCTCAGACAGACTCATTTCGAGACCGGATTGGTCCGCATGATGGATCAGATAACCCGCAATATGAAGTTGAAGGGTATTTCTGAACAGCGGGCGGTTCAGGCATGGGAAATGATGAAGAACGCATGGACAGAGACGGAATTTGAGCGCCGACTGAACGAGATGAAGATACAAGACCAATATCCTGAAATCAAGGAAATCGTAGCGAAGATGGGACGTGTGGCAGACGCCAATGGTAAGGACCGACTGACCATCGCTTCGGGTGTCGATATGAAGATGGAACATTCCTCAGGAAGTGATATTGAGGGCATTACCGTGGGCGATGATCTCAACTCGCTTCTTCCGCTCGAACTTGCACAATACAGTGATGAGGACATGGAGGGACTCTTTATATATAAGTATCGCACGCGTAGGTTGCAGACTTTCCGCTACAAGAGTGAGATGGCTAAGCCTTCCCGCAAACTCGGTTTTACACATGCCTCACGCAAGGGTCCTATGATTGTCTGCCTCGATACTTCTGCGAGCATGTATGGCACTCCTGAAAGAATTTCTTCCACACTCATTTCCCTGATAGAAGAAACAGCAGAAGAACTGGAGCGAGACTGTTTCCTGATAGATTTCTCGGTGAGTACACGTGCCATCGATCTCATGGCTAAGAGAAAGGTGGAACGGCTGAAGAAGATTGGAATCAACATCGTGGAAGGGACGGAAGATACAGCATCAGCCAGTCATCTCCCTTTTATCGGAGGAGGAACATCAGCGAAAAAAATGATGAGTCAGATGTTCGAGTTGCTCGATCATGATGGATTGCATTATGTGAATGCAGACGTACTTTGGATAACCGACTTCCTGATTCCGAATCCCTCGCAGGCTATGCTGTCGAGATTCAAGGAATACAAGGAGACGGGCACCCGATTTTATGGCATCCGTATTGTCAGAAGCGATGATAAGGAGCCGAATGAATGGAAGGATTATTTCAACCAGATTTATACCGTCAGATATCGTCCTTTGAGACGATACTGACGGTTGAAGTCTGTGGGCTTATTTCTTCTTGGTCAGCACATAGTGCTTGGCCATTGCGCCCTCTGGTTCTGTGCCGAGAGAATCGGTCATGATGAGGCTCTGGGCATCCTTTACCTTGTAGTATGACTTCTCGCCACTTGAAGGGCGGGTGATTTCTACTACGCCATTAGCCAGCATCTTGAAGATTCCGCTTGCTTCGTCGTGACCATCCTTGCGCTCGATATAGTCGGCTGAGTACTGGTAAGTACTGTCGGCATTGAGTGTGAGCACGGTCTTGATACCTGGGCAATCGGCTGCAGGGAGTGTTCCTTCGTAAGTACCTGCGATAGAATCGAGGACGAAGGCATTAGATTCGAGAGAATCCTTCTCTGTATAGCTGAGACTATCTTGGTCAGCTTCCTGATTGTTGGTCTTCTTGCTATTGCAAGAACCAACTGACAGAGCTGCTATGACAGCTGCTGTCAAAACTAATTTCTTCTTCATAATGAATTCCTTTACTGTTCTTACGGCAAAAATACACTTTTCTTTCCTATCCGCAAACTTTTGCATAAGAATTTATGGAATATTCAACATTCGCCGTTCTATCAGTAAAAGTTGTTAAAGATACAATGTGGGGCTTAATCGTCGCCCCAAATTTGGTGGAGTCACAAAATATCGTTAACTTTGCAATCGTAAAGAGAGATCTCGGGAAAGTTATCTTTACAATAATAGATTTTAAACAGTTTATAAAAGAAACATGAAATATATTATCTTTGATTTTGACGGTACGATCGGTGATTCTCAAAGTCTGATCGTCAAGACTTTGCAGGACACGATGAGGGTCAGGCATCTCGAAGTAAAAACGGATGAGGAATGTGCCAAGACTATCGGTTTGCGACTGGATGAGGCTTTCGTCTCGCTCTTTGATATGAGTGATGGGGAAGGGATGGAGTGTGCTGCTACTTATCGCGAGATATTCCTGGAAAACAAGCAAACGATGATCGTAAATCCGTTCCCTCATGTGATAGAAACACTCAGGGAGTTGCATCATCGCGGATTTGTATTGGGAATGGCAAGCAGCAGGAACCATTGTTCGCTGGATGGATATGTGAAACAGATGCAGTTGGAGGATATTTTCTCTTCCATTGTGGCGGGCGATGATGTGGAGCATGTGAAGCCTGCACCCGATATGGTATTCAAGGCATTGGGAGAGATGAGAGAAATGAAAAATCCTGGAACTTCGCCTGATGACGTGAAGGATATGCTTGAAGAAACCTTAGTGGTTGGCGACATGAATTTCGATGTGGATATGGCGCATCATGCCGGTTGCAGAGCCTGTGCTGTAACTTATGGAAACGGAACCCGTGAGCAGCTTGCCTCTGCAGAATGGATCATTGATGATTTCGCCGAACTTCAGGAAATCCTAAAAGGATAAATGTTTCTGAAAACATAAAATGCTCAAGGAGTAAAAAGATAAAATCAAGAAGTAAAAGAATAAAACAGGAAATGAATGAAAGATTATTTTATCGCTTGTATGCTAAAAAAGCAGGTAAAATAATCTTTTATTCATTTTTTTATTGTACCTTTGCAAACGCAATTGGTTTGCTGCCACTTCCTGCCGCCGCAGGCATGGTTTGTGCGTAGTGATTAAAAGGGAATCGGGTGAGAAGCCCGGACAGTCCCGCTGCTGTAAGCGTCTTATTGCGGTAAGCACCATGGTCACTGACATTTTTTCGGGAAGACCGCTTGCCATGAGTTTTGCATCTTTTTATGGTAAACATAGAGTGAGATGCTGGGAGGATGCAAGTCAGAAGACCTGCCGTTGCCATCGGAAAACGATATGATTAAAGGTCGTCTTTAAGATAAGAGATTCCGATGATTCTATCCAACCCCGTGGGATGGGTTCGTGATGGAGACATACTATTTATTTACTTATTATATTAAGGTATAAGGAGATTAAATGAGAATAATGAAATTACTGCTATGCGTCGTGGGATGCATGGTAGCAAGTGGTGTATCGTATGGTCAGGGATTCAGGACAGATTCGGTGCTGGCTTTGGAAGATGTGGTGGTGAAGGCGATGCAAGAAGTTACTCCCCATCAGTCCATCAACTATCAGCAACTGCAAAACCTGCCGTCCAACAATGTGGCAGATGCGCTGAAATATATGGCGGGCGTGCAAATCAAGGACTATGGCGGATTGGGAGGACAGAAAACCGTGAACGTGCGGTCGCTCGGATCTCAGCATGTGGGCGTTTATCTGGATGGTGTGCGCATCACCAATGCCCAGAACGGTACGGTGGATTTGGGAAAGTACTCGCTCTCTACCCTGGAATCGGTTTCGCTCTTCAATGCCAACAAGACGGAAATGCTGATGACGGCTTCGGAATATGCTTCCGCCTCCACGGTTTATCTCAAGACCCATCGCCCTGACAGCACTCAGCTGAAGGCTTCCTACCAGTTGGGCTCGTTTGGAACCCACAAGTTGGCAGCCACTTACAGCTATCGGAATTGGGGCTTCATCGATGCTGCCTTTACGCATAGCAAGGGCAACTATCCGTTTGAATATCATACGGAATACGAGGACACCACGGGAACCCGTCGCAACTCCGACATTACGATGTTCCGCATCGAAAGTTGTGCCTTCTACAAGGGATTGCAATGGCACACGTATTATTTCAATTCCCGTAGGGGATTGCCGGGCGGAATCGTGCGCCGACTCTCGGATGCCTATACCGATGTGGGCAGGGAATGGGACCGCAACTTCTTCTCGCAGCTGTCTTATCGCACGCAGATTCCTCATTCGATAGGCATCAGGGCGATATTGAAATACGCCAACGATTTCCTGCATTACCGTTCGGATTATCCTGAGAATATCTCGGTTCACGCCAACAACAGGTATCATCAGCAGGATGTGTATGCGGCGCTGTCGGCTTCCTATCAGATTCACGATTTCGGTTTCTCGGCTTCCAGCGATTTGCGATGGAGCGACCTCACCACCGATGTGAAGAACTTCCACTACGTCTATCGCCTGGACAGCAAAAACTCGCTCTCGGCGTTCTATCAGAACGGGGGACTGAAGGCTAGCGTAAGCGCACTCTATACATCGCTCGCCGACCATACCCAGGGCAAGGCAAAACCATTACATAAGATGACGTGGAATGCTCTGGCTTCCTATACGTTGGGTGACTGGACTTTGCGCTCGTTCTACAAGACCGTGTTCCGGGCGCCAACCCTCAACGACCTCTATTATACGATGGTGGGCAATCGCAATCTGAAGCCGGAATACACCAAACAGGTGGATGTGGGAATCACCTTCCGCAAGCCTTTCATCGATGTGCAGGCGGACTGGTATTACAACCGGGTGGAAGATCGCATCGTCTGTCTGCCGCTAAAGGGATCATATCAGTGGACGATGCTCAACTACGGTTACACCCGCTGCATGGGTGTGGATGTGAGCGTGAATGCGCATTATCGCCATCATTCTCTGCTCCTTACGGGCACGTATCAGGATGACCGGAACCGCACCAACCCGAAGGAGGATGCCTATAATGATTTCATCGCCTATTCGCCACGATGGTCGATGACGGCAGTCTATACCTTATTATATAAGGGCTGGACGGCTTCCATCTCCCACATGTTTGTGGATAAGCGATATTGGACGGCGGAGAATGCCATCGAAGACCCCCTGTCGGCGTACAACTGCACCGACCTGAAGATAGGCTACCGATTCCTGCGCCACTATATGGTGGAGGCAGAGTGCCAGGACATCTTTGACGAGCGTTACGAGATGATTCAGCGCTGGCCGATGCCGGGAAGGAGATTTGGCGTAACCTTTAGGGTTGATAGTTTATAGTTAATAGTAGATAGTTTATAGTTAATAGATTTTCTGAAAATGAGAATAAAATTTGGAAATAAGATATTAGGAATGCTGGCGATGATGGGATTATCGCTCTTCCTTGCAGCCTGTTCAAACGAGAATGGAGTAGATGATTCTCAGCCGGTAAATCCTCCTACGCTTATCGGCGAGAACCTCATTATCTGCAACGAGGGAAACTGGCAGTCGGATAACGGGCAGCTTTCCTATTATGACGGAATGGCGGGTGTGCTCACCAATAAGTGGTTCCGACAGGTGAACGGCAGCAAACTGGGAGATACGCCCAACGACATCATCCAGGTGAACGATACGCTGATTGCCATTGCCGTGAACTGGTCGAACATCATCCAGTATATTCATCCCGACGGAACGGCTTGCGGGGCTACCGAGAATGTGCCCAACAATCGCCGCATGTGTGCAGACGGCAACTATCTCTACATCACCTCCTACGCCCACAAATGCGGCAACCAGACCTTCGAAAAGGGGTATGTGGCTAAGATAGATGTAAAGACCAAGCAGGTGGTTGCCACTTGCGAGGTGGGCTGGGAGCCAGAAGGAGTGCGTCTTTATGAGGGCAAACTCTATGTGGCAAATACCGGAGGCTACGCTTTCTCCGAGAATCATGCGTATGAAACCACCGTGCAGGTGGTGGATGCGGAGACGATGAAATCCATCAAGACCATCGATACGGGCTGCATCAATCTCTATGGCGAAATGTCGCAGGCTGGCCAGTATCTCTGCATCAATTCCTGCGGAGATTATTACAATGTGAAGCCTAAGACGGTGATTGTAGATTGCAAGACGGATGAGGTGAAAACCTTCGATTTCCCTGCTACCTATAACAGTACGGATGGGAATGTTTTTTACACCATAGGTTCTGAATTCTCCTATAATACGGGTGAGTATGTCTATTCCATCAAGACCATCAATCCTAAGACACAGGAGGTGAAAGATGGAATCTTCTGTGAAGCCATCACTCAGAAAATCAAGGAGATAACCTCGCCATACGAGCTTTACATTTCGCCTTATACCCAAAACGTGTATTTCACGGATGCGGGCAGTTATGCCTCAGCAGGTTATCTTTATGGTTACACCAAAGAGGGAAAGGAAATATTTGTGAAACAGAAGGTTTACATTAATCCTGCTCATATCTTAGCATTACCAGTTTATAAGAAAAATGGGTGATAGAATGTTAGAAAATAAGGAATATAAATTAAATTTATAGTAAAAATGAAGAAGTTTTATACAAGTTTATTGCTATGTCTATCTTTTGGGGGAGTTTCGGCGCAGACACAAAATGTTGAGGTGTTGGAATTGCATCCAGCACCTGGTCAGTTTGTTAATACTCTACCAAAAGCAGACGAAAATACTACTCATGAGGAGATTTGCAGAAAGGCAACCGAAAATCTTAATGAGGGTAGTGGTCTTATTCATTTAGGAACATATGGTGGTTATGTAACAGTAAAGTTCGATCATCCCGTACAGAATAAGCGAGGTTCCGACTTGCGTATAACCGGTAATGGATTTTATGCCAATGCTGATCCCGTGTATGGCAATGAAACTATTGGAGGTTCTTTTGAGCCTGGTATCGTATATGTTGGTGTAGGTGATGATGTAAACACATGTGAATGGTATGAACTTGCAGGCTCAGAATATTATACATCTGAGATTCATGATTTCTCCATCACTTATCATAAGCCTACGGCAGAAAAGGGAGACCATAATCAAAAATGGTCAACATACGATGATTATATAATGTGGGAAGCTTCTTGGACAGATAAGGATGGAGAACATAGAGATTCAACAGGTTATCATATGAAGAATTCTTTCCATAACCAGACATATTGGCCTTTATGGGAGCAAGGGGAAACTTTGACATTTAGAGGAGGCAAATTGCCAAATAACGCAATTGATTATGGAACGAAAAATGCTCCTTATTGGGTTCTGTATCGTTATGCGAAAGATGCCTATGGTTATGTAGATGCTTCGCTAAATACTGACGATTACTCAACCTTTGATATTGACTGGGCTGTAGATAATGATGGAAATCATGTAGATTTAAACGAAATCAACTTTGTCAAGGTAGTGTGTGGAATCTTCCAGTATTGTAGCTGGTTGGGTGAAACATCTACGGAGGTGGCAGGTTTTCAGGATTTGCATTTGATTGAAGGTTATGATGAGAATCCTATTCTTATTACACCGCAAACTTCTGCTGGTTTACAGATTATTAAAAAAGATAGTCAGTTTGCTGCTAAAGACAACTCTTATTATGATTTAATGGGGCGTAGGGTAGCATCTCCAAAGAAAGGTATTTACATTAAAAATGGTAAAAAGATTATCTTTCATTAAAGTCTGAATTATATTTTAATTAATTTAAATAAATTGTTTATGAAGAAAATTTTTACTTTATTAGCTGTTGCTTTGTTTGCATTAACAGCTCAGGCTTTGGAGAATTATACTAATCAAGTTAAGGCTCAACCTGGCAATACTCATAATTATATGGGTGAGGCATCTTATAAGGCAGAAAAGGCAACTGATGGAATTAAGACATTTACAGTGAAAAATGATGCATTTTCTACTGATTTATCTGTTGACGGTGATGTTCCTAATGGGGTTACTGTAGAATATGATGGTGATAAAGTGCTAAATGCCAATGAGACAGAGTGTTTGACCATAAAAGGATTGCCAGATAATACAATTATTCGAAAAATAGTAGTTAAGTCTACGATGCGTGAAATTATTGGTGTTGATATGGAAGTTGGTGCTTTTTATGATGGTGAAAATATCGCAAAACTTAAATTAGTAGGTTGGTTATCTGGATTTGAAGACGATGCTGATGTTGTTATCATCAATCAAACTTCTGAAGAGCATGAAATGATTATGTTAGACGATTCTCGTAAACCGCATAGTGGAGAACTCGTTTTCAAACAGTCAAGTGTAAATGGACATTCTGATCAGATGTTTGTCGATTGTTATGAAATTTCTTACGAACTTGTAGCTTCAGAACCATCACAGGATGCTACTGTGGCAACCTTCGAGGATTTGACCTTGGATCCAGAAAGTAGCTGGTGGGGTCCTGCTGATAATGCAGAGGAAGTAGCTGGTGCTTATGGTACGGAATGGGTTGGTACATTCAAGAGTGGTTCTTATGAGTTTGTCAACTCTGTAAACCCAGTTTATAATTCATGGATGGGTTGCTCTTACAGCAACATGACAGCAACCTCATTTGAATCTTATGACAAGGACCAGTGGAATTCTGCAGCAGGTCATGGTGCAAATGGTTCTGCCAATTATGGCGTATTGTACGGTAATTCTATTCCCAATATGCCAATGGAAGTAATCAAGGTGGCTGATGCTCCTGATGGACGAGTAGTAAAGGGTATGAATATCACCAACTCTGCTTGGGTTGTAGAATGCGTGAAGAATGGCAATGGAGCTGCCAATAAGTTTAAGCAGGGTTCTTGGTTCAAGGTAATCTTTACCGGTACTAAGGCTGACAAGTCAACTGCTTCTGTAGAGTATTATTTGGCTGATTACCGTTCTGAGAATGAGGCAGACTGGACTTGCCTGACTGATTGGGCTTGGCTTGACCTTTCTTCTTTGGGCAAGGTGGTTTCCTTGAGCATTAGTTTCGATGGTACAGATAAGAGCTATGGCTATCTGAATACATCTACCTATGTCTGCATCGACAATGTAGGTTGCGAAAAGAATGTTTCTACAGGCATTACTGCCAACAAGTGGAACAGTGTAGAGCTTCACGAGGTGGCTCGTTTCTCTGCTGACGGCAAGCGCATCTCTGCTCCTCAGAAGGGTCTCAACATTATCCGCATGAGCGATGGTTCTACCCGCAAGGTAGTAGTGAAATAATTCCGCTTTTTATCAATCAGCGAAATATCAGAAAAATAAAAGCCCAGAGCAAATTGCCCTGGGCTTTTTAAGTTTTTAGCGTTCTCGAATCTTTATTCTTCCATCAACTTGCGATAGCGACCCTTCTTGATCTCGGTATCGCCAAGACGGCGCGCCTTGTTGATTTCATACTCAGAATAGCTGCCCTCGAAGAAGAATACCTCACCGTTGCCCTCGAAGGCAAGGATGTGGGTACAGATACGGTCGAGGAACCAGCGGTCGTGGCTGATAACCACCGCACAACCGGCAAATGCCTCCAAACCTTCCTCCAATGCACGCAGCGTGTTCACGTCGATATCGTTGGTAGGCTCATCGAGGAGCAAAACGTTACCTTCCTGCTTCAATGCCAATGCCAACTGCAGACGGTTACGCTCACCACCCGAGAGTACGCTGCAGAGCTTGCTCTGGTCGGTGCCCGAGAAGTTGAAACGGCTGATGTAAGCACGTGCATTCACATCTCTGCCACCCAGACGCAAGGTCTCATTGCCCTGAGAAATCACCTCGTAAACGGTCTTCTGAGGATCGATGTCCTTGTGCTGCTGGTCAACATAAGCTAACTTCACGGTCTCACCCACCTCGAATGTACCGCCGTCAGCCTGCTCCAATCCCATGATGAGGCGGAAGAGGGTAGTCTTGCCGGCTCCGTTAGGACCGATGACACCCACGATGCCGTTAGGAGGAAGCATGAAGTTGAGGTCGTTGAAGAGAACCTTCTCGCCGAACGCCTTCTTTACATGCTGAGCCTCAATCACCTTGTTGCCCAGACGAGGACCGTTAGGGATGAAGATTTCCAGCTTCTCCTCGCGCTCCTTCTGCTCCTGGTTGAGCATCTGCTCGTAAGAGTTCAGACGAGCCTTACCCTTAGCCTGACGGGCCTTAGGTGCCATGCGAACCCATTCCAACTCGCGCTCCAATGTCTTGCGGCGCTTAGAGGCAGTCTTCTCCTCCTGAATCATTCGCTTGGTCTTCTGGTCGAGCCATGAAGAGTAGTTGCCCTTCCATGGAATACCCTCGCCACGGTCCAGTTCCAGAATCCACTCGCTCACGTCGTCGAGGAAGTAGCGGTCGTGGGTTACGGCGATCACCGTACCCTCATACTGCTGCAGGTGCTGCTCCAGCCAGTCGATGCTCTCAGCATCCAGGTGGTTGGTAGGCTCATCGAGTAGGAGTACGTCCGGCTTCTGCAGGAGCAGGCGGCAGAGAGCCACGCGGCGGCGCTCACCACCAGAGAGATTGGTAACAGGCCAATCGCCAGGAGGACAATGCAGGGCAGCCATCGCACGCTCCAGCTTGGAGTCGATGTTCCAGGCATCGGTAGCATCAATGATGTCTTGCACCTCAGCCTGACGCTGCATCAGCTTGTCCATTTTATCTGGGTCTCCGTAATATTCTTCGAGACCGAACTTATTGTTGATGTCCTCGTACTCAGCGAGTGCATCATAAATCTTCTGTACACCCTCCATCACGTTCTCCTTCACGGTCTTGTTTTCATCGAGCGGAGGGTCCTGTGGCAAGTAGCCCACAGAGTAACCTGGGCTCCATACCACCTCGCCTTGTGTAGGCTGTTCCAATCCAGCGATGATTTTCATCAAGGTAGATTTACCTGCACCGTTCAGACCGATGATGCCTATTTTTGCTCCGTAGAAGAACGATAGGTAGATGTTCTTCAGAATCTGTTTCTGGTTTTGTGGGATAATCTTAGATACGCCCACCATTGAGAAGATGATCTTCTTGTCGTCAACTGTTGCCATATAATAATTTAAAAAATGTGTTATGCCAATCGGATGCTCATCGGGCTCACGGTGATGAGTCGCTTCTTGTAGAGATCTCCGATGGCACGCTTAAATACTTTCTTGCTTACGTGGAATCGCTCGTAGATATCGTCTGCCTCGCTCTTGTCGCCCAGATTGCATTCCCCGTCATTGTCGAGCAGGTACTGGTAGAGGGTTTCAGCGAAATCGGCAGTCTGTTCCATACCAGTCTTCTGCAGGGTGACGTCTATCTTGCCGTCTGGGCGTACTCGTCCGATGTAGCCCTTTAGTTTGTCGCCTGTATGGATATACTGGAATATCTGGCTCTTGTAGAGCAGACCGGAGTACTGGTTATCGATGATGACCTTGAATCCGAGGTCGGTTTTCTGCCAGATGAGCAGATCCACTTCCTCTCCGTGCTTGTAGTGAGGATGGTCTTCCTTCAGGTATCTTTCCACCTTGGCTGAGGCTACGATGCGGTAACTCTCCTCATCGATATGGATATGAACAATGTAGGAATTGCCCAATACCATGCGCTTCTTCTGTTCGCGGAATGGACAGAAGATATCTTTCATCAGTCCCCAACCGAGGAAAGCACCATATTCGTTGACCCATTTCACTTCGAGATAGGCGAAGTCGCCCACTTTGGCAAGAGGGGTTTCGGTGGTGGCGATGATACGCTCTTCCTGGTCGAGATAGATGAAAACGTCAATCTCGTCGCCAATGGAAAGTCCCTCCGGTACGTAGCGGGTAGGAAGGAGGATTTCTCCCTCATCGCCTCCGTCGAGGTACATGCCGAAATCTACTTTCTTTACAACTCTGAGGCGGTTGTAATCGCCGAGCTTTATCTTGTTTGCCATGTTTTCTTATTTACTCCTTTTCTTGGATTCTTATTCCTTCTTGTAAATTCTGATCTTCTTTCTACGAATGCGAATTCTATGATCTTAGATTACATCCTCCTGTTCACTCTTTTTCTGAGCAATATCTTCCTGGACTTTTTCTTCCTGAATGTCCTTTGCAGGAGTCTCGTCTTCAGCAGAATTAGCCTCTACGGTTTTCTCGATCATTCCGTCTTTCAGGTGAATGGTGCGGTCGGTGATGGCAGCAAGCCCCTCATCGTGGGTTACGATAACGAAGGTCTGTCCGAACTTGTCACGCAGATCGAAGAACAGTTGGTGCAGTTCTGCCTTGTTTTTGGTATCGAGGCTTCCTGATGGTTCATCGGCCAGGATGACGGCAGGATTGTTGATCAATGCCCTGGCCACAGCCACACGCTGTTTCTCGCCACCGGAGAGTTCGGCAGGCTTGTGGTTGGCTCTATCGCTCAGCCCCATGAACGCCAGCAGTTCCTCTGCGCGTTCCTTCGCCTGTTTGCGACTCTTGCCGGCAATGAAGGCAGGAATCATGATGTTCTCCAGTGCGGTGAACTCAGGCAGGAGCTGGTGAAACTGGAACACGAAGCCCAGATGCTGGTTGCGGAAATCGCTCAGTTTCTTGGTGGAGAGCCTGCTCACATCAATGCCATCGATGATGATATTTCCTGCGTCAGGCTTATCGAGGGTTCCGATGATCTGGAGCAGCGTGGTTTTGCCGGCTCCACTGGGACCGACAATGCTTACCACCTCGCCCTTGTCGATGTGCAGGTCGATGCCCTTAAGTACCTGCAGCGAGCCGAAGCTTTTGGTTATGCCTTTGATATCTATCATTTTTCTTTTCTTTTCGTTTGTATCAGTAGGCAAAGTTAAGCAAAATAATTGGAAATGCCTAATAGTTGAAGACAAAATAACTAAGTTTTTCTTAAAAATGTTTGGAATGTAGGGTTTCGGGAGAAATGTTTACATTATTTAGTGCGGAAAATGTGCTCATTTCGAATAAAAGTAGTAACTTTGCATTTAAATAGTTTCTGATTTTGATATTTTTCAAATATGATTTGATATTTTACCAGATATGATAGATAGACCGACGATAGAAAGAATTATGGATTCCACCAAGATAGAAGAGGTGGTAGGAGAATTCGTGACCCTTAAGAAAAGAGGGGTCAACTACATCGGCTTGTGCCCTTTCCACAACGACTCCCATCCGTCTTTCTCTGTATCACCGACCCGTGGCATCTGTCATTGTTTCACCTGTGGCAAGGGTGGTAATGCCATCAACTTCCTCATGGAACTGGAACAGATGACCTATCCCGATGCCTTGCGCTGGCTTGCCAAGAAATATCATATCGAAATCAAGGAACGCGAACTGACCAACGAGGAAAAGCAGCGGGAGAGCGAAAGGGAATCTATGTTTATCGTCAACGAGTGGGCTGCCAAGTATTTCCAGGATATCCTTCAGAATGATGTGGACGGTCGTGCCATCGGTATGCAGTATTTCAGAAGCCGCGGTTTCAGAGATGACATCATCCGAAAATTCCAGCTCGGCTTTTCGCTCAACAGTCGTACTGCTCTCGGCGAGGCGGCTGTGAAACAGGGTTATAATCCGAAGTATCTGGTCAAGACGGGTGTGCTCATCGCCTCTGATAATGAACCAGGAAAGTATTTCGACCGATTCTCAGGCCGTGCCATCTTCCCATGGTTTAGTGTGAGTGGCAAGGTGGTGGCTTTCGGTGGACGTGTGCTCGATAGCCGTACCAAGGGTGTGAGCCAGAAATATGTCAACTCGCCCGACAGTGAGATTTATCACAAGGAACGAGAACTCTACGGACTTTTCCAGGCGAAGAAGGCGATTGCCAAGGAAGATTGCGTGTTTATGGTGGAGGGCTATACTGACGTGATTTCCATGCACCAGTGTGGCATTGAAAACGTGGTGGCCAATTCGGGTACGGCACTCAGTATCTATCAGATCCGACTCTTGCACCGCTTTACCAATAATATCGTATTGCTCTATGATGGTGACAAGGCGGGTGTGCATGCAGCCTTGAGAGGAACCGATATGCTGCTGGAGGAGGAGATGAACGTCAAGGTGCTTTTCCTGCCTGATGGAAACGACCCTGACAGTTTTGCACGCAATCATACTGCCGAGCAGTTTAGACAATATATTGCAGACCATCAGACAGACTTTATCCAGTTTAAGACCGACGTGATGCTCAAAGGCGTTACCGATCCCGTGAAGCGAAGTGAGGCCATCAATTCCATCGTGGAGAGCATCTCGAAGATCAAGAATCAGATTACCCGAGCGGCTTATATCACCGACTGTTCTCACCGTCTGGGAGTCAACGAGGCGGTTATCATCAATGCCCTCAATTCCTTTATCCGCAACGGAATGAGCGAGCAGGTGAAGGAGGAACGCCGGGCAGCAGGACTCAGAGATGCCGGCTATCCGGTGAAGCAGCAGGCATTGCGACAGGCGGCTGTCACTCCGCTCGACAAACTGATGGAGGTGGAAGACCTGCTCATCAAACTGGTAATCCATCATGGCGATGAAATCATCAAGGTGCAGGATGCTGACGGCAATGATGTGGAACTGCCAGCCGCCCAGTATATCTATCTGGACATGGAGGGCGATGACTTCAAGTTCCACCATTCCATCTACAATCAGATCATGGCTGAGGCTATGGAGCATATTGAGGAGGAAGGATTCAGATGTGAAACCTATTTCGCTTCTCATCCCAATCCGGAAATCAGTAGGATAGCCGGTATTCCGACGGGTGAGCAGGAGATAACGACGGCAAGTCTGCAGATGAAGATGAACGAGGAGAAACTGCGCCAGCAGATATTCAAGGACATGCTTTCCTTCCGTACCCACTATATTGCGCAGCGTATTATCGAGGTGCAGCAGGAGTTCAAGCAGAATCCTGGCAACAGGGAACTTCTGGAGGAATTCGTGAAACTGAAGAAGATGAACATGCTCGTGGCGTCACAGTCGAATAATGTCTTCAACTAAAATATAATATAAGGAGGTAAGAAAATGCTGTATATCCATTGGTTTCTGCTGGTAGTATATCTGGCGATAACAATAAGTGGAATCGTGGCTGTTCTTATGGACAACAAGCAACCGGAGAAAGCCATGGCATGGATTCTTGTGCTCTGTTTCATGCCGGTAGTCGGCATCATCTTCTATCTTTTCTTCGGCAAGAATACCCGTAAGGAAAAGGTAATCAGCAAGCGCAGTATGGACTTGCTCACCAAGCGCAGCATGCTCGAATTTGCCGAGCAGGAAGACCTGCACATCCCTCGCCGCAACAGACCGCTGATGAAACTGTTTACCAACCAGAACTGGGCGCTCCCTTTCAAGGATAATGAGGTGGATATTCTCATGGACGGCTATGAGTTTGCATTCTCACTCCTGAATGCCATCGGACAGGCGAAGGACCATATTCATCTGGATACTTATATCATCGAAGACGATGCTTTAGGAAATCTGGTGGCTGATGCGCTGATAGACAAGGTGCGTGAGGGCGTGGAGGTACGACTGATATACGACGATGTGGGGTGCTGGAAGGTGAAAAACCGCTTCTTCGAAAGGATGATTAAGGCAGGAGTGCGTGTACAGGCTTTCATGCCAGTTAAATTTCCTGCCTTTACGGGTAAGGTAAACTATCGTAACCACCGCAAACTCTGTGTCATCGATGGAAAGGTGGGATTTATTGGGGGCATGAATATTGCCATGAGATATGTGAAGGGAACGGCCAAGCAGGCTTGGCGAGATACGCATCTCCGTATCCGTGGCGGTGCTGTCTATGCCATCCAGAGAGCATTCCTTGTGGACTGGTATTTCGTATGTCGGGAGCTCATCAACGACCGCCGCTATTATCCGTCTGTAGATAAGAGTATTTCCAATAATTGTCTTACGCAGATCGTGACGAGCAGTCCTGTTTCTCCTTGGCCTGACATCATGCAGGGCTATGTACGCATCATCCTGCAGGCTCACAGATATGTGTATATGGAGAGTCCTTATTTCTTGCCTACTGAACCCGTGCTCTTTGCCATGCGAACAGCGGCTTTGGCGGGAGTAGATGTCAGACTCATGGTGCCTCGCCGGGGCGATGCCAAACTGGTGGAATGGGCTTCGCGTTCTTATCTGATGGAGGTGATAGAGGCAGGTGTGAAAGTTTATCTTTATGAGGATGGATTCAACCATAGCAAACTCCTGGTAAGCGATGATAATCTGAGTTCCTGCGGCAGTACCAATATCGATTTCCGCAGTTTTGAGAATAATTTCGAGGCAAATGCTTTCTTCTTTGGTGAGGGAATGGCTTTGCGTATCAAGCGGATATTCCTGGCAGATCAGGAACGCTCCATGCTGGTAGATGATGTGGCTTATTTCATCAAGCGCCCGTTCTTCCAGCGATTGTTTGAATCGCTTGTGAGACTGCTCTCGCCATTGTTGTAGAGCGATTTCTTGATGATGTGTCGTTGGGTAATTTTTGCTGAAGATTTCGTATAACGATTTTTTGATTTAGAAACTGAAAACTATAGAATATGGATGCAACTTATATGGAATTGACTATTCGTCTTATGCTGGCGCTCTTGTTGGGTGGAGCGATAGGTATCGAACGTGAATATCGTGCCAAGGAAGCTGGTTTCCGTACTCATTTCCTTGTAGCTTTGGGTAGTGCTCTTTTCTGTCTCGTGTCCCAGTTTGGCTTTGGAGTAGATCTAAAGGATTCCTCCCGAGTGGCAGCGCAGGTAGTTTCGGGCATCGGTTTTCTGGGTGCCGGTACGATTATCTTTCAGAAGAATGTGGTGCGCGGCTTGACTACGGCAGCTGGTCTTTGGGTCACGGCAGCTATCGGCTTAGCTTGCGGTACGGGCATGTATTTGGAAGCGGTGCTTACCACGGCTATGGTACTGTTGGGGCTGGAGGTGCTGAACTATTGGATTCCTCAGTTGGGATTATCCACCATTGAGTTGTCCTTTTCAGCTCCATCCCGTGAGAGTGTGAAGGAATTTATCACGCGCATCAAGCAGGATGGGATGGAAGTACATTCTTATGAGTTGAAGGAACGTCGCTTGTCGAAGGAAGAATTTCTGGAAGCAAGCATAGAAATCAGAGCGAAACGCGACTTTCATACATTGGAAATACTGGATTATATGAATGATTTTTCGGATGTCACGATTTCTACGATTAAGTAGAACATGGTGTGTCAATAAGTCCACTCTGTATGCTCGACTATGTGTTTTAGGCGTTCCGTTTTATTTAGAAAAATCTTGCCAGATAATCGTAGTGCTCGCCTTCTGCAATCAGTTCGCCATGTAATCCACAACTCTCTGCGATGGATTTGAGTAGTGGAAAATCAACATAGAGCCAGTCGAAAGAGTCTCCCTTTACGTCTTTGTAAACCATCTGATAATCCACTTCACCATAGTAGGCTGTATTGAGATTGATGTCGAAACTTCCGTCCTCGTTCTCGTAGATGTATTTGATGTCAGAAGAATCGATGAGAATCTGTCCGTCTTTATTGAGCAAAGCCTTGAGACGGTTGAAAAGGGCGGGAAGGTTTTCTATTTTTCCGGCAATGCCAGTGCCGTTCATCAGGAGAAGAATGGTATCGAACCCAGTTTCCAGATGTTCATCGAAAAGATTGATGCATTCCGCATCCATCACTCCTCTCAGCTCCATCGCTTCGCAGCTCAGAGGAGAAATATCAATGGCTTTTACCTCCAAGCCCTTCTCCTGCAAGGCGAGCGTATGGCAGCCGCTGCCGGCTCCGATATCCAGTACACGCCCTTTTGTGAGTTGCAAGGCCTTCTGCTCCAGCATCGGCATCTCCTCAACTTTTCTGAAGAGATGTTTCACCGGCATTTCGTCCTCTTCGAACATAGAAGAGAGCACACGTAATCTTCCTACTCTTTCCGATTTCTGATAATCAAGGATGGCGGCACCCATCGGGTCTTTGTCTTTTGATAATATCTTTATATTCATATATTTTGCAATTTTTGAGTGCAAAATTAATGCTTTTTCATTGAATATGCAAGTGTTAGGGAGATTATCTGCTGCTTCTTAATATTTCTCCTACCTTTTGCTTTTCGCTTTCAAAATTGAATTGCTGATAGATGATAATGGCATTCTGCAAATCTACTATGCGGGGAGCCATCATGCTGAGGACTTTCATCTTACTGTCGTCAAAAGAGAAAATCTTCATGATGCGAACGACCTGGGCACAGGAATAATAGCATCCGAGACTTGCTACTTCTATCAAGTCGAACTTGTTGTCATCAAAGCTTGCCTTCTTCACCTTATTATATAGTTTGGAGAAGGAAGCATCATCGAGACAATAGCCGTAATCCATTCTGCCATCTGGATCACATCTTCCATCGTAGATGGGTGGGGTAGGGTGTTGTGGCTGCTGTACATTCGATGTTTGGCTGTTTGGTTCTATGATTCTTGTATCGTACTGCACAACCTTACCGTTTCTGTCGAAGAAGACCGTGATGTACTTGGAATCTCCAAACAGATTATTATATTTAGCATATTCCCATTTGTCCCCATACATGTCGAAACTGGTGAGCTTAGGTTCTCCAAGAATGGCTATTACTTCTTGTTTGGTCATTCCGCGCTCTACGTTTCTCTTTCCTTTAGCCGATGCAGACATACATACGGCAAACATCAATATTGTTGTGGCAATCAGTGCCATCAGTTCATTTCTTTTCATAATCGTTACTGTTTTTGAGGGTTCCAAATCATTTACTGAAACATTCTTGTTGTTTTGTTTCGCTTGCAAAAGTATGCTTTTCTTGTGAGATGGTATGGAATAAATCCCTAAAGTTGAAAGGAAAATCCCTATCGTGTGGGATTCATACACTTGGGAGTTGCTAAATGATTTTGACCGGAAATGACTGTGACCACTTTGACCAGATATTGAATTCTCTTCATTTTCCTCGGTTCCCTCTTTGACTCCTGACTTTCCATTTACTCCTGTCTTTCTTCTTGATTCGTGTTTTTTGCAGCCTTCCTTTTCTTGCCTTTTTTTTAGTCTTAATAGACGACCGGCGTTTATTGTCTATTAAGACCAAACTCGGTCTTAATAGATGCCTTTCTCAAGGCACAAAGGCTGTTTCGCAATTGCTGGATGCAAAGATACAACATTTTGGGATAATATCCGGTCATAGCGGTCATGGTAATTTTCGGTCAAAATCCTTCGGGGGATGCCATGTTTCTTCAGAATTTGCGGGTTTCAATAAAATTCTTATTATATTGTTATTGAAGCTTCTGCCTTAACGTTCTGGATAATAGCTATAAATCAAGTAACCATTTCCATACAGGTATCACTTCTATTTTCTTGTCTTTTACAACAATTTCTTCTTCCACCTCGTAAGTTAGGATTATGAGACGCTTGCAATCCAATACCTTGGAAAGTTTGATAAGGGCTGTAGATTCTCTTTCCCAAGTTTCTGTAGATTTTTTTGGATTGTAGCTTACTTGTATAGCCATTGCTGCATCAGGTATATAAAAATCTACTTCTATATTAGTATTTCTCTGATAACTTCTTTTTGTATCATAATCTCTTATTGTTTAATTGATTTTGCAAAAATACGACTATTTTGTTAGACCGACTAAACAATATGCATAATTTAACATAAAAAGTATCTATATATCCTAGTTAATGTCGTTTTAATATACCGGATAGCTTATGTTCATTTCGATGCATGGATGATTGGCTCTGTCTTTTTCCCTTTAGTCGAAGCAGAGAGACATACGGCAAACATCAATATGGTTGTGGCGATAAGTGCCATTACCTCATTTCTTTTCATAATCGATACTGTTTTTGAAAGTTATAATCTTGTTTACGCCTGCAAAAGTACTACTTTCTTCCGAAAAGAACGAGAAGGATTCCCTAATTTAGTTCTTTTTAGCGCAATATACTTAATCAGTTGAAAATGAGAGAGATAAATGAAGAATATCCGATTCCCCCGAAATTTTTTATGGCGAAATATCCGATTCCCCCGAAATTTGGTGATTGATAAAAAGCACTAATTCGAAAATATTTTCTTTTTTATTTGTAGATTTGTTTTTTTTTGTTTATCTTTACCACCGAATAGCTAAATGGATTAGAAGATGGTGTTTTCCTTTACCTATTTATATAATAAGAAAAAGAAATGAAGACTGCAAAGGAATTATTTGACGAACTGAATAGCTGGGATGAGAACAGGCGGATAGAAGCCAAATCTGCATCGGCTGTTGGTAAGAGTATGATGGAGACAGTTTGTGCTTTTGCCAATGAGCCAGGACTGCGTGGTGGCTATCTTCTCCTTGGCGCCAAGCGTACAGGGATGACAGAAGACGGCAAACCTGTCTATGAGCCTGAGAATATAGAGAATACAGACAAGATTCAATCGGATTTTGTCGCTATGTGCAATTCTATGTTCAATGTTCGTATTCGCCCGATTATTAATGTGGAAGAATATTTGGGTAAGACTGTTATTGTTGTCAAAATCGAAGAGTTACCTGAGAGTCAGAAGCCTGCGTATTTTGCCAAGCGTGGTTTGCCTGAGGGGGCGTTTCGTCGTATAGGTCCTTCTGATGAAAAATGCTCAGAAGAGGATATGTATCTTTTCTATCAATCTGCTGATACCTATGATAGTTGTATTGTAGATGATGCAGACCTTGATGATATTGATGAGAATGCACTCAATTTCTATCGTAAACTTCGCAAGGAAGTGAATCCGGATGCAGAAGAGCTGACGCTGAATGATGTCGATTTACTGAGGGCATTAGGAGCTATTAAGAAGAATAGGCAAGGTGGATATGATTTGACTTATACGGGGCTCTTGGTTTTTGGCAAACAGATGTCGCTTCGTCGTTTGGTTCCTTCTTTCAGAGTTGATTACATCAGAATATCAGGTAACCAGTGGTTAGCTGATGGCGATAATCGTTTTGAGCAGACCATTGATATGCGCGGACCATTAATCCTCATGGTGAACAAGGCGTGTAGTGCTGTGATGGATGACCTGCCAAAAGGCTTTGAACTGAAGAAAGATTCCATGCAGGCATCTACACCAGCGATTCTTCCCAATAAGGTATTGCGTGAGGCGATAGTCAATTCGTATATTCATCGTTCTAATCGAGTGAATCAGCCGATTCAGATTATCCGCTATTCCAATCGTATTGAGATTCACAATCCAGGTTATTCCTTGAAGCCTCAGGATGATTGGGGAGAGCCAGGCTCTATGCTTCGCAATCCAAGAATCAGTGAGATTTTCCATGATACGAATCTTGCTGAGACTAAGGGAACTGGTATTGGTGCGATGCGCAGATTGATGAAGGAGGCAGGTTTGATGCCGCCGACTTTTGAGTCGAACCATGAAGCGAATAAGTTTACGGCAAGACTTCTGCTCCATCATTTCCTCAGCAAGGAGAATGTGGAGTGGTTAGCGCAATATGCCGAGTTTGGTTTGGTGAATGAGCAGAAATTGGCTCTTGTCTTTGTTAGAGAGGTAGGGGCGATTGATAATGCTACGTATCGCCAGCTGGATTCTTCGATTACTCATGCCCGTGCACGTCTGGAGATTCATAAGCTCTGCGATCTTGGATTCCTAGAGAAGAAAGGGCAGGGTCGTAACACTTACTATATAAGAACCTCCAAGGTGGTATCCTTAGAAGAAAGGTTACTACCTCAAGATGAAAAGATACCAGCTAAAGAGCAAAGGTTACCACCTCAGCATGGTACATTAGACCAAAAGATACCACCTCAAGGCGAAATGTACCATGGTAAGCATGGTACATTTGATGAAATGTACCATGGTAAGCATGGTACATTTGGGGAAAGGTACCAAGGTGAGAACGAAAGGTACCAAGGTAAGCTTGGTACCTTTGAAGAACCAACTCCAGCTCTTAATCGAGATACGTTGTTGGAGGAGTTGCCTGATGAATTAAAGATAAAGATAGAAAAAGTAGGTAAGAGGATCTTAAAAGAGGATTTGAACCAAATCATAATTGCTCTTTGCTCTATGCGTCCTTATAATATTGAGGAGTTAACTTTATTGTTAGGAAGAAATCCGAAGTCTTTCAAGAACTTCAATATAAAAAATCTTCTTGAGACAAAACGTCTGTTCTATTGGATTCCTGAGATGATTAGGCATCCGCAGCAAAAATATGTGGCAGACCCAACAATGACTCGAAGTAATACAAAGAAGAAAAAATAAAATAAAAAAAGTCCGTGGAAATTTGTTTTCCCACGGACTTTCTTTTTATGTTGTTATTGAAGCTTATGCCTTGAAGCTCTCCAAGTCTTCTGCCTTGAAGTTCTGGATGTATGCTGAATGACCGAGAACTTCCTCCTCTGCCATGCGAACATATACGTTGGCACTCTTCTGGAACATCTCTGGTGCCTTGGTAGCATCGTCGAGGATGAGGAGAGACATTACGATGTCGCCAGTCATATTGTAGAGACGGCGAGCCAGGAAGTCGTGAACTGCCTGATCGTTAGCTTCCTTCACCTTGTTGATGGCAGCCTCGTAAAGATCTACGAGCTTGGCTACACGCTCCTTCAATGCCTTCAGATCATCTGATACCTCGCTCTCCAACATCTCCTTGATGATGCTGAGATAAGTACCGTTGGTGATGTAGCGGATGGCTGCAACAACCTGAAGCTGAGTAGTACCCTCGTAGATAGAGAAGATGCGGGCGTCACGGAACAGGCGCTGGCACTTGTACTCCATGATGAAACCAGAACCACCATGAATGCTGATGGCATCGTATGCATTCTGGTTGGCATACTCTGAGTTCATACCCTTAGCCAATGGAGTGAACGCATCAGCCAAGCGGGTGTATTTCTTCATCTCCTGACGCTCCTCTGGAGTGAGCTTGGTGTCGCGGGCGATGTCTTCCAAAGCCTTGTAGATATCTACGTAGCGAGCGCAGCAGTAGAGGAGTGAACGGCCTGCATCCAACTTAGCCTTCATTCTTGAAAGCATGTCATAAACAGCTGGGAAGTTGATGATCTTCTCACCAAACTGAGCACGCTCCTTGGCATAAGCCAGGCCCTCGTTGTAAGCCTCCTGCTCAACACCTACACTCTGAGCTGCAATACCCAGACGGGCACCGTTCATCAAAGCCATCACGTACTTAATCAATCCGAGACGGGTGTTACCGCAAAGTTCTGCCTTGGCATTCTTGTAAACCAACTCGCAGGTTGGAGAACCATGAATACCCAACTTGTGCTCGATGTGACGAACAGTTACGCCACCATCACGCTTGTCGTAGATGAACATAGAAAGGCCACGACCATCCTTGGTTCCTTCCTCAGAACGAGCCAGAACCAAGTGGATGTCTGAGTCACCATTGGTGATGAAACGCTTCACACCGTTCAGACGCCATGTGCCGTCCTCATCCTGTGTAGCCTTCAACATCACGCGCTGCAAGTCAGAACCTGCATCAGGCTCTGTCAAGTCCATACTCATGGTCTCGCCTGCGCAGATGCGAGGAATGTACTTCTGGCGCTGCTCCTCAGAACCGAACTCATAGAGTGTATCGATACAGCTCTGGAGAGACCAGATGTTCTGGAAACCGGCATCAGCAGCAGCGATGATTTCAGAAGCCATAGAGAAGATGGCGTTAGGCAGGTTCAAACCGCCATAACGACGAGGCATTGACAAGCCCCAGAGGCCAGCCTTGCGGGTAGCATCGAGGTTCTCGAATGTCTTGCTGGCATAAATCATGCGACCGTTTTCCAAGTGTGGACCTTCGAGGTCAACATCCTCAGAGTTTGGTTCGATGATGTTAGCAGCTACATCGCCGGTAATATCCAGCAATCGCTTGTAGTTCTCGATGGCATCCTCGTAGTTGACAGGAGCATCTTCAAACTGGTCTTTTTCTGCGTAGTTGCGCTCCTTCAAGTCAACAACACGCTTCATCAATGGGTGATTGAGATGAAATTCAATCTCAGGGTGATCACTATAGTAATTAGCCATTTTACTTTTCTTATTTAAATAATGTGTAATGCAGATTACTTTGAATTCTGCTTGTAGTACTTGATGAGCTTAGGAACCACATCCTCAACATTACCGTTGATTACGTAGTCGGCAATCTTGTTGATTGGAGCATCTGGGTCGTTGTTCACAGAGATGATGATGCCTGAATCCTGCATACCGGCGATGTGCTGAATCTGACCAGAGATTCCGCAGGCGATATAAACCTTAGGATGAACGGTAACACCAGTCTGACCAATCTGACGGTCGTGATCTACCCAACCTGCATCTACAGCAGCACGGGAAGCACCTACCTCACCATGGAGGAGATGAGCCAACTCGAAGAGCTGGTCGAAACCTTCCTTACTTCCTACACCATAACCACCGGCTACAACGATGGCAGAACCCTTCAGGTTGTGCTTGGCAGCCTCTACGTGGTGGTCGAGTACCTTTACTACGAAGTCCTCAGCAGGAACATACTTGCTTACCTCTGGATAAACCACTTCCTTCTTGCACTCACCCTCGTAGATGCTCTTCTGCATTACGCCGGAGCGGACAGTAGCCATCTGTGGACGGTGCTCTGGGTTGACGATGGTAGCCACGATGTTACCACCGAAGGCAGGACGAATCTGATAGAGCAGACCCTCATAGTGCTTGCCGCTCTTCTTGTCGTCGT
>ERZ1026882.327-NODE-327-length-29670-cov-36.048725_pt1 | contig 29670 bp, 29 predicted proteins | sample MGYA00380171_ERZ1026882 | MGnify/ENA primary metagenome ERZ1026882 (study PRJEB33269, sample SAMEA4719807) | human gut metagenome | biome: human-associated habitat; feature: organic feature; material: feces | place: Cameroon | collected 2013-10 ...
AAAATAAATAAAATTTCTAAAAAATGCTATAAATTTTATGAATATTTATTATACTTCATGTCCGTTCATTCTTTCTACATTTTTTTCGCTTCAAACCAAATTACATTAGGAAAATCAGCCCTCACCATCTCAGTCAATACATCTGACGGATATATTTCAATATCACTCTTGCCCAACTCGGTGGCATAGAACCCATAGCCGTCATTATCCGTTATCTCTCCAGATTTTGACATCTTGGAAAATTCTTCCAAGGCATAAGTTTTGCCTTTCCATTTCTTTCCGAATGACAAAGCCGGATCCTTGGCAAGACGCATCTTTTTCTCGTTAAGCCAAATTTCTTCCCGGATTGGACGTAACTCTGTTGTCATGTCCTCCCATTTGACCCCCTTTTGGGCTAATTCATTCTGACGGGTCAAATACTCCTTCTGGAGCTGCTCATTTTTATCCTTTAATTTTGAATAACTTGTTTCCATTATAAATCTTCTTCGTCTTTCCAACAATATTTCTTCTTGAACCATTCGCTTCCGTATTCTTCGTATATTTTCTTCAATTCTCTGCTCCTTTCCTCCAATGCTTCCAAACTACCGAGTGTCCTCATTCCTCTGGATTCCTGTAGTTTGAAATCCTCAATCGCTCTGGCTAATGCCTTGTCAAAAGTCTGCTCAATATTGAAAATCAATGCATAGATTTTTTTCTTGACTTGATTGACCGTTGTATATTTTTGCTGCGTTACATAATTCATGCATTCTACAAGAAAATCCGGTTCGGCTTTATCAAAAACATAATCAATCCTATGCTTTAGACCTTCCAATACCAAATACTCATTGATATTCTTCTTGATATAATCAAACGGCAACTCTGTGAAAGTGAAGCCATACTTCATGACCAAAGAACCATATTCCATTTGAATGCTCTGAGAGAATGCTCTTAATTCTTTTGGGTCATTCATATAGAAAACATATGCAAAATATCCGCGTGTCGCCATTGGCTTCACGCTTGCGATTGCCACAACCCTGTCATAGAAATCTTTGCTTGATTTTTCTCTAAAATCTTTTCCGGCTAAACCACGTTTATAAAACTCATATGCATGAATCAACTCATGGGCAAACGCACGTTGAAAATTAAAATATAATTTTGATAATGGAGTTTTTATTGTCGCATCTATTAATATCGTATCCAGTTTTTCTTTTCCCTGCCGTTTAGAACCTTGGGGATAAAAATTGCCTTCAGCCTCATCATATAAACTTGAATCTTCTGGAATAATTGTTATTTCTAAACTACGAATATTCAAATTATTAAAGAATGTATTAAAAGACGGCTGAAATACAAAATTATTAAATGTTAATTTTTCTCTTTCCGGAAAATATCGCCTAAAATTGAAAAAATACCATAATTCATCTAAAATCTTATCAATTAAAGGAATCCTGCCTCTTTCCTCATTCAGCGGATGCTTTTCAAGCCGCCCACAAATAGTGTAGGCGGCAATCTCATGCAAATTCTCTTTCTTATTCATTATCAGCCGGTTTATCCGAATCACGATTTGACCCTTCTACCTCATCTTCCTCATCATCTTTCTCCTCCGGGAACCTATGCTTGTAACCGTCCGACTCATAAGCATCCTCACTATCCCTGTACCTGTTGACAAATTTATGGTTCATCATATCATAAACGGAATCCTCGATATCATTGATGTAGTCAGATACCTTTTGTAGTTTTTCAGTATAATCATCATTCTTGTAATCAAACGCCCCAGAAGTTGGTTGTATGACATATAAGAACAACTGTTCGGTGAAGAAATCAGCCAAATCCTCCTTGCTCTCCCACGGCGAATCATTACCACTATCGCTGAATTCCCATCCACAGAACCAGATTTCATTATTCTCATCAATCCGGTTCTTCAAATCAATCTTCCAACTTTCAACAATGCAATTTACATACATGGCTACTGCTGTATTGATATCGCCATAAAGCTTACACATGTAAGTGTGCTCTCTCATGTTATTGTTTTTTTCAATAGGAAGCATACAGATTCCCTCAAGAACAACCTTGTATTTGGTCAACTCCGATTTGGTGACACTTTTCATCCAGGTCTTGAACTGATTATCAAGTTCGCCCTTTAATCTAAATGTAGTCTGATATCCCATAATAGTATAGTTTTAAAAATTTCTTATCATTAATTCATTAATTTTTCCTCTCTTTTCGCCTTTACAATTGATTGCACGCCTTGCTTCTACCTTTTCGATCCTATAATCCTTGTTATACAAATTATCAAAAAATCCGTCTTCGGTATCAGAATTGGAAAGTATCAAATATGATCCCTTATCGGTTATTTTATCGCAGAAGAGTTTTAATTTAACCTGTTGCTCGTCATCAAATCCAGATGATGTATATTGGTTCAATTTAGATTTTGTTGTATCCAGAGGTTTATATGGAGGATCCAGATAGTATAATGTATTTTTTCCCGCATATTTTTCAGTATTTGAATAATATGTATTCATTATGAACACATTTTTCAACGCTTTACTCACATTGTTGTAATAATCCGGATTATATATATGCAATTCCTTTTTCTTCCCCCAAGGCACATTGAATTTTCCATCCTTGTTCAACCTGTATAAACCATTGAAACCCAATTTGTTCAATACAATAAACATAGCAGCTTTTCTCTCCCTATCTACACCACGAAGTTCCTCGTCATTATATGTATCCCTCATATTATAATAAAATGCCGCCCTTTCCTCATCAGACTGGTTGAGATTATAAGTATCCTCCAGCACTTTCAACTTGAACAAAAATTGTTTTGGATTAAACTTGATAACCTGATAAGCATTAATCAAATCCTTGTTTATATCATTAATAACACATTTGACTTGTGGATAATTTTCCAATACATAAAACAGCATGGCGCCGCCCCCGACGAACGGCTCCACATAAGTATCAATCATTGACATATCCGGCAATCTGTCTACAATTTCCGGAATCAACTGAGTCTTACCACCTGCCCACTTAACAAATGGTTTCAATTTATTCTTAGTACCCATTTTTTCGATCTCTGTAACCTTTTTCCTTATAAAGTGACTCCTGATATTCTTGAAATGTCTTACATCCAGCATTGTCTCTTATATCAGTAAAATATTTGTATAATTCCTCCAATGGAATCAAACCACCGCATTTCTTGCCTAAAGCCGAATCTAATCCAACATCAACCCTTAACTCCTTGCTTTCTATATTATATTGATCGAGATTGCTATGCACGTGACCATGAATATGTATTGCCCCATGAGTTTTCCTGTTCCAACTCAATAATGGAAAATGGCACATCTCCAAACAAAAGGTTTCATTTGGATCAATGAATTTGTATTGATTATTATTGAATTTCGCTTCCTTGATATCCCAGACACCTTCAAAATACCTTTCAAGACCATTGCAGGATTTGTCGTGATTTCCTCTAATCAAATATTTCCTGCCGTTAAGCATATTCAATATTTTTTCGGTATTCTCCTTATTAGCCAAGCAGAAATCCCCCAGTATATATACGGAATCTCTCTTATTGACTGTATTATTCCATAATTTGATAAGCCACTCATCATATATACGAGTAGCCTCGGCTTTATTCTCCTCCAAAAAAGCCCTTGTCAATCCGGCTTGTTCTAATCTTTCCGGATGGAAATACAAAATTGAAGTATGGGAAAAATGCAAATCAGAAGTAAAAAAAGTACGTAGTTTTGTCCCTTTCTCCTCTGGTTTGTTCTGTATGTTATTTATGCTACACATTTATAGTTTTCTATTTTTATAATCATCTATACATTTTGGTATAATTCTCTGATAATCCGGATTACCAAAAAGACTCGAAGTCAAAATCATGTCTGCTGTTGTCCTGTTCGTGGCAAACGGAATATTATATAAAGATGCTATTCTTGACAATGCTGACACATCCTGTTGATGACCCTGAGTTATAAGATTATCGCAAAAGAAAATAAGACAATCTATTTTTCCTTCAGCAATCATCGCCGATATCTGCGAATCCCCGCCCAAAGGTCCCGATAATAAACAAGTTACGTTATTTTTGTATGGAAACACTACTACATCATTATAATCGTATTCCATATAGCCAAAGTCATCAAAATGCCAATTTTTCGGCTTGCCAATATAGATTTCCTCAATCAGTTTCCCTGTTGTGCCAGTAGCAAATAACTTATGCTTCGTCAAGGTCTCCGCATTATACGTTACCCATTCAATCATTTCTTTTTTTCGCCCGTCATGGGCAACCAGTGCAATATTCATAACTTTTCAAAATTAATAATTATCAAATAATATCATTCTACCTCAAATTCTTCAATAAAACAATGTCCGTAATAATTCAATCCATATGCTTTATCTACTCTATCGTTCTGTGCTTCAAACTGCTCTCTAGTATATCCTTTATAATCCGGTTTATCTTCATTCCAAGGATATTCGCTGAAAATATCTTCCGGGACTATATTATACACCTCATCCTCTGACAAACCGACCAAATGTTCTTTATCGAATTCCTCCCTAAATTTATTGGCATCCTTCAGGTTATAGAACACTTTTTCAATATTTGTCCTATAATCCTCATAGTCACCATGCTGAGATATAACGATATACACTTTTTGCTTCTTATCCATAATAGAAATTCTTTGGAAACAAAGATACAAAGACAATTTGGAAAAACCAAACTATTTATAAAAAATAAATCTAAAATAATATCAAAGTGAACACGTAAATAATTTCCAATCATGATGGTATGTTTGGGGGCTGCAATATATTGGAAAATTTGACCTTGAAGAATTGCACAAATGATGCCATTAGTTTCTTAAAGGAACAATTGATTGCAAATGTCCCAGATAAAATAACAAGCAATGATTTTTCGCTGATTCTCGATGATGGAAACTATAATTATGACCCGAAAACTTCAGCGTGGAAGAAAAAATAACAAAGAATCTCCGAGCGGAAAACTCGGAGATTTCTATTTCTAAAACTCTTTCAACTATATAATCATCAAAACTATTCCAACCATTGCTGCTATGGCTCCGATTACTGATATGACCTTTCCCACTATAATTACCCATTTCTTTGGGGTTCTGCTAGTTCTGGTTGCCCAACTAACGAATAATCCAGCCAATATGCCTAAAATGCCAAAAATTAAGAACGGTGAAATTACATCCATAACCTCCAAACCAGCTGTTGAAAGATAATAGACTCCCGCTCCTAATCCAATTGCAACCCATCCAATTATTAATCCCACAATGCCCCATAATAATAAAAATGGATCTAAATAACCATCATCCATTAAATCGAAAAAAAGCATTTTGCAAAATATCAAAATAAACATTGGAGCAAAACAACCTAATAATGCTGATTGAAACAAACATTGATATATTGTTGTCTCTCCGATTGCAAATTCCTGGAAAAAGCCTATAATGACCCCGCATAAAAACAATGCAATAATGATAAACATCCATAGAGCCCGTTCCTGCGTGAAGTGATACCACTTTTCAATCTCCAACGTTTTAAAAAAATCTTTTATTTTTTTGAACATATCTTTTTTTTTGTATAAATAGTTTCTTTTTCTTATCATTTCTACCATCTACTTCTAAATTCTCGTTGCATATGTTATTAGCGTTATGAAACGGATGGTACTAAATGGTAGTGCTATGTAGTTTCTTCCTGCTTCCACGGCGCAGCGCACCCGGGATTTCATCCCCGCATGTTGGCTGCGTCTCCACAGGCGTGACTTCGGTAGGAACCTTACCCGGCACATTGCTACGTTTCATCTTCACGGTGCTGTACTCAACTCTCGCCATAGAAATAATAATTTATTTAATAACAAAAAAAAGAAAAATCCTTTTCTGAATAAATAATATCCAAAAGAGGATTTTTCCTCATTGCCTTTATCTTCAAAACCAGTTTATTATTATTTATTATACTTTTTATTCTTTTCAATTTAGGCATTGTGTCAAGAAACTTTTTCGCATATAGTTTCTTGACACAATATATTATTAACCAATGGTTTATCCAATCATACTCGGTTTAGCATAAAACCTATGATCCGCTTCTTCCTGACGTGCTTCTGACATTGATTTTTGGCGTACTAAATATCCAATAACTCTTGTCAGATAATCGAGATTATCGCTTCCACATTTAGGGCATTTATCAAGTGTTCGTTTATCTATATGACCGCAATCATTACATACTGTATTTTTTACATTAAATGTAAAATAGTTACACCCATTTTTTGCTGCTATTTTTAGTAAATCCCTATATTGCCTTTGCGACAGTGATTCATATAAATTCTCATGGCATGCAGAACCGCCATCGAGATATTTCACATAATCTTCGCCATGCATCTTCATCTTGTCAATAACTGACAAAGATGTATCTTCCGGATTATAGAAATAAGAACTATAAAGATTACGATTAGGGCTTACCCAATAACCTGCTTTTTTGTCCCATTTATAATTTTTCACCGCAAGGTTCTCCCCCGGGACAAATTCTGTATTAAACATACAGTCTCTGGTCTTGTCTTTCCTATTTGCAATGTTAATAGTCTCAAGGATATTATTGACAAATTCTTTGTATTCATCATTCGGGCTGACTTTAATCCCCAAAAATTCCGCAGCGTCTGTAATTCCATTAACTCCGACTGTCAAATATTGTCTTCTTAAATCTATAAATCCTGCATTATAGACAGTCAACATATTTGCATTATAAAAATCTTTAATCGTCTCATTAAATGCTATCTGATATTTGTGCACTCTTTCTGTCAAATCACGGACTTCATTACGTATATATTCATAAAGTTCACTCTTGTCATAGTTCAAATCTTGCTCAGCAAGATTTTTCCCATTTTCAAGTTTTACGCCCTTATTTTCAAAACATTTTCTTGTTGCATTTTGAATCAAGCGAGGAAGATTCATTGTCATCACTGATTTTGAACCTGTCGAAACTGAAGCCGTGCCCATTGAATATTGATGGGTTGTATGATTATGATCGGAATCTTTATCGTCTAATTCTTTCAGAGAAGAGCGTAACCGGCAACAGCTGGAAAGCGCGTCCGGATTATCTGACAAATAGCAGAAGAAACTATGACCTTCCGACCACATTTCTGCTGTAAAATCTGCATATTCTTTATCAAGAAAATCATCATTTCCATCTGTCAACAATGCCATTGTCTCTACTGGAAATGTTAATATATACTTTTCCCGCTCTTTATTAAACCATTTCATAAAATGTTTTTGAAGCCAAGATAGAGTTTCCCATTTTGGCTTGGATCCATCAGGAAACATAAAATCTCCAAACACTCCCTCAAAATAAGGTTTATCAAAATACCCAATATTCCAAAACACTGTCTGGTAACCACGATTACCCGCTGGCATATTCATAGAATGAACCACCTGCTGAAAGCAATTATCTATAACTTGAGTTAATGTTCTTTGCTTTGTGCTTAAATCAACCACTTCATCCAAATGCTCAAGATAATTATCTCCATAATCTTTCCTAATGAAGAAATCCATATACATTAAAAATTCAGGTGTGCTCGTTGCACCCATAAATTGTGATGATATTGAATAAATTAAGTTAATGAACTCGCCGCAAAATGATTTCAAATCCGTTGGTTTTGTAGATTGCCCTCCCAATTTGGTTAGCCCGTCAGATAGGAAAGGATACATTGTTATAGCGACGCAATACGGATATCCTGGGGTTCCTGATTCATCATGTTTATAAAGTATATGGCTTTCAAGGTCTTGGAGGTATTGATCCGCTAACTTTTTAGAAAAAGTTTTTCTTATCTTATCACAAAGAATATAGCGGTTTTGCTTAATATTGTTCTCTTTATATAACTCTTGTCCTAAAGTGACAATATTTTTGTTGCTTACATTAGCGTTTGAATCAAACTTTGATCCCGTCGCAGCATTAGATGCTTCAATATATGACTTAATAAAGTCTTGTTTCTTCCTCATCGGAAGCTTATCCTCATAATTACTTGAAAATGATCTTGCAACCTTTTTATTAATACTCATTAAAGCATCTTCTACCTGCCGCCTAATCTCATTTGTAGAAATATTATCATACAAATAAAGATTAGATGAAATTGTTTCCAATATCAAATCATTGCAAGTCTCGTTAATTGCCCGATATGCCTTACAAATGCTTGATTTCACTTTTTCCTTGTCAAACTCCTCCAAAGAGCCATTATTTTTTTTTACTGTCATTTCTATATATTTTTTTATGTTTTTCATTCACCAACCATAGGGAAAAATAAATATCCTATGTTTATATTTTCCGCCAATTTTTTTTGCACTATTATCCGGATTGTCTGTTCTTCGCGGCTAGTGATCTGACCATATTGTTTCTCTCCTGCTCACGAGCTATTTCCTCATCCTCCTTCCAGGTCAATGCGTTGTCATACTCAACAACATCATCACATGATATGGTAGATGTTCCGTTGTTAAACTTGATTCCTCTCCATACCTTTCCTGAACTGCCGGATCGGTTCTTCAACACTGCCAGAGTTGCCTTATTATGCTCCTGATCCTCAATAGATCTCGCTATAGATAAGATGACATAAGCCGCCTGTATCTTGACAATACTTCCTCCAGCCTGATCCTGAGTCACCAAATCGCTTGTGAAACTTCCCTTATTGCCCTGGGTCGGAATCCATATGGCGCAATCAAGTTCTGTCGCCATATTCTCCAGTTTCCTCATGGTGTAAGCCTGTCTTGCCCATTCACTATCATTCGAGTACCCTCCTTTCTCAGGTAAAAGGCATTCAAAATAATCTATGATGATAAGATCCGGCTTGAAGCCCTTATTGATAAGGCGCTTGACAAACCTCTCTATGTCGCTTGCAGATTTAGTATTTGTCAAGAAAGATTTCAAACGGAGATTCTTCCGCATCGTATCCTTGTCCGGATAATTGTCTATCACCCGCCTTATCTCCTCGGCATCGACAGGGTTTTTAGTCAAATCTTTCGCTTCAATATCATAACCCTGCAACTCGGTGGCAATTCTGGCATAATGCTTTCTTGTAAGATCTCTCTTTTTATCCTCAAAGTAGATCTGCAAGACCTTGAATCCCTCGTTGTTATTGAGTTCTGAACGATAAGTCGAAGCATAGGAGGATATTGCTGTGGCAAAAGTGGATTTTCCAAAACCAGATGAGCCAATTATTACCCCGACCTTCCCCTTTTCGAGACCGCCATTAAGAACCTCGTCCAAAGCCGTGACACCCGTAGGTATTGGAATACTCGCCGTCGGAGAAAAAGCCTCGTTCTCCGCATCCTCATCAAAAACTGAATAGCCGAAATCCTCTCCGCCACCAGCCAATGCCGCCTCATCCCATAGTCGCTGAATCTCATCAAAATTGTCAGTGTCTCCACGTTCAACTCTTTCTATGATTTTCTTGGCTATCTTGACATAATTCTGTTGCTTAAAGAATTTAGTGGCCAGTTCCTCAACGGTTGTCATTCCCTCTAGAGTTGTTTCAAACTTTACCTTTTTTATAAGGGCATCTGTTTCAGCCACCTCTATTTCGGTTGTTGCCCTATCCTTCAACTGGATGGCAAGTGTATCATAAGAAGGAATCATAGTCTCCTTCTTATAATAACGGCATAATGCGTCAACAAACAACCGCAGATGAGGATCCGTAAAATAAGCGGGTTCGACAATATTAGCCAACTCTGCGAAAAACTTGGAGTCCTCGACAAAACATTTTACCAATCTGTATTGATAATCAATGCCAAGGTACCCCAAATTATTCTTATCAAGTTTCCCATTCATTACTTTCCTTTCTTAGGAGTAATTTTTTCAAGTACATTGCTGTACTTCTTTTTCCCGAACTTGAATGATGTTGTATAATATTTATTTTCTTGAGTACATGTAGAACAAATCTCGTTGATTATCGCATAGTCAACCCCTGTTTTCCCCTCAACCATCTTATGGAGGATATACTCCCTGAAATTCAATTTCGACATGTCCCATCCCTCAAACTGACCGGTCTTGTTACGAAGATCAATCGAATTACGAACAAACATCGGATATACGCCTTCCCATCCGTAAGCGCAAACCTCTCTGCCTCCATCAATGAAAGCCAATTTGTAGAAGACCCTATCTTCATCTGTCAGTCCCCTAACGAGATCTCCTCTGTCGAAAACAAACGAGCATTTTTCCGGTTTGCCATTCTTCCCCCAGAAATAATTCTGAGCCTTCATTCCGCGAACAACAATTCCCTCACCCAACCTCATCTGGGCGCAATGTTCTGGCTTTTCAAAATAACTGTTCATCTCCTCCACAGAATCAAAAATCCTCGGAGCGGCAATTTCAAGATACACCTGAGTCTTTTCTTTAAGGGACTTGTCGATCATTGTCCCACAATACCTCATTGTGTCCGCCAACTCTATTGATGACAAACATAATGGGTTGAATCCGCCAATGGAAAATCCCCTCTCAATAATAATATTGTCACCAGCCGTGACCCTGATTTTGAACCTGTATTCTTTATAGTCTTTAGGCTCTTTAGACTTTTCAAATTCTGCCATAAAAGCAAATAATTAAAGATTAAACACTCAACAAAAAATATAAGCTTCTTACGCTATAGCATTTAAATTAGCGTGGTCAAAACTACATTTTCTGATACAAATATAATATATCTTTTAGACATTATCAAAGATTTTTCTTTCGAAATCTCTTTGCTTCCTTATCAAATAATCCCTTAAACTCGCTGAAAAATGACGCAAACCGGCTTGTATCAAGAAGTTCCTCGATTTTTTCTTCTTTCACAATTTGATAAAGATTATCAAAACCCCTTCCCTCCATATTAATCGGATTATGCATCATTGAATTTAATTCCTCAATCACATCATCAGACAAATAAGGTTTTGACAAATCAATAAGTTTCCTGTTTATCTCATAAAAATCTCCATCATATTCCTTGTTAGATTTACCCTTCATTATATTCTCACACCATGCATATGGCTTCTTCTTATCGGCTACCCTTTCCTCAATCAATCTTTTTGCCGCATCCTTCACTTCCTCCACAGTCACGGGTCTTTCGCCGAAATCCGGCACTAATTCAAACAATTTCTTTTCGGAAAAACCATATATATTGCCAATATTATCTGAGATATCCCCCAAAAATATCTTTTTGACAACTACGTTCTCCACCGGCATTCCTTTCAACTTCTTGAATCTTTCCGGCGACAAATATGCTTGCATTGTACGATTATAAACGCATACGTCTTCACTAATCAACTGGGTGAGATCATTATCGGTTGATACAATGACAATCTTTTCGTTTGGTAATCTGTGCTGAACATAATATGCTATGATGTCATCTCCCTCCGTGACCTTGTTAAATATTGTCCTTATGCATAATTCCTCACACATGTCAAGAACAATATCCCTTTCCCGGGCAAAGTTTTCCTGTATGAATTTTTCAGAGTCTGACAATGTTCTTTTCTTGGTTGAATTCTTTGCATATGCCCATTTCATCATTGCATTAACTGTTGCTTCGAATTGTTTGCCATAATCGCTTAATTCTTCAGTGGAATGTTCGGCATAATGCTTGGGACGATTTGCCTTATAACCTTTGTATATTTGATATCTGAATATGCCGGAGTCTTCATCATCAAAAGTAACATATACATAATCATACATCTTCTTTTTCAACAACAATTTAATCTGCAAAAAAAATTGAAAAACAGCCCCATAATGAACACCATTTGAATTCTTTTTATCATCCGCAAAACATTGTCTTAACAAATTGTTCCCATCAATCAACAATGTATAAATGTTTTCCTTGATGGCTTCTGGATGTCGTTCCTGTATTGATTTCCGTATCGGTTGTGGCATATTTCAAGTATATTATATTTTGTACTACAAAGATAGTCAAAAATTATAAAAGAATAAACAAACTCATTCGGTTAATTTTCTCTTTTTGTAATCATAATATCATTTATCATTGCCGTGAACTACCCCCACCTAAAGGAAGGGGATTTCTTGTCGTGGTTATGCTAAAGCATTCTTCTATATCTTTTTCCGTATTTTTAAGTTTAGCCGGGGTTGCATTTTCACTATGACCCCGGCTATTATTTCTATCACCCATTCACAATTCAAGTTAGAATTTTATTTCTAAGAATCCTCTTCCTCTGTCTCGATATAAGAAATCTCACCTACCTCATCAACTGGAATCTTATATGTCTCCGCCAATTTTGTCTTTATCTCCGAGGCATAAGTCTTCTTATATTCATCCAGTTTTTCAGGATCCCAAAAACCATGAGTTGTAGAACAAATCTCACCCTCATATGTGATATCTGATACATGATTCTTTTCCACCTGTATCTTTGTCTTTGTTCCATACTTATAATCCCTGCCACCGGATGTGGCTGTCAGTTTTTTGATTCCGGCTGATTCAATTCCTCCCAAATATATGGATATCCTTACCGCCCAATCCATACTCTCGCCACCTTTGCTGACTGCCGACGGCAAACCCGACGCAGTTGATTTTGTCCATGTCTTTTGAACAAAGAACAATGTATTCAAATATTCCGAATTAACATTTCTCGTTGACGGAATCAAATCGTTGACAATACTGTTGAAGGCTACTGAAACTGCCCCGGCATACCACATATTGTTTGATGAATTATTGACCGCCGCCCGATAGCAATCACCCACGCCAATTGAATCTATGATAAAAATCATATCCATCGGCAACTCACCATTCCTCTGAGCCCTGATAAGATCCTTTATGCACATTGCCACATCTTCAATGACATATGTCTCCCTATTAGGCTTGCTCAGCCATTTCCCATGTTCATGGTCGAATTTCCCATACTTCTCATAAAGCGTCGCTGTATCATAATAAAGCATATTATCAGCCGGTCCATAAACAACCTCTCCCGTTTCTTCATCTATTGATTCTGATACCTCGACACCGATTTCTTTGGCATGTTTCCATGCGAAGTTGTTCTCCAACTCAAACACCACCGGCAATATTCCCTGTCTTTGGGCGGCTTTGATTATCTCCAGTTTCAATGTGGATTTTCCCGTATTTGACTTACCTCTTACTCTGGAGCAATACCCACAAGGGATACCTGGAATTCTGGTCGCTTTTTGAAACGCCTCTGGCAAAATTATCCATTGTGGCTCTTTTTCCACCATTGAGGATAGCCCATTCTTATTCTTAAACTCTCTTAACGCTGACAATTTATCAACTGCTCTTCTTGATTCTTTTTTCTTTAATGGCTGACCCATATCTAAAACTCCTCTTTTTCTTTTCTGTAATATTTCTTTTCTGTATTTTGGCTATAGCACCTCCGGCACATGGCTACATATCTGTCATCTCCACCAACCTCCACTTGCTCACCATCGGTAACAATTTCACCACGCTCGTTAATCCTCGCATTAAATATTGTTTTGCATCCGCAATCACATGATGACTTGATTTCCTCAATCTTGTCGCAAATTTCAAACAAACGTTTTGAACCTGGAAACATCTTTGTCTGAAAATCAGTCCTCAACCCATAACAGATAACATTTATTCCAAATTTATCAGCGATTGCCGCCAATTGATCAACCTGTTCTTCTGTCAAAAATTGGCATTCATCAACCAATATCCAATCAAGACTTTTTCTTCCAAGAATTAATTCCCTGTCAATATAATCTGATATTATTTTATAAATATCATCTCTAGACTCTATAGAAACACATTCCCTGTCTTCCATCGCTCTTGAATGAATGACATTGTTTCCATCCCTGGTATCTATTGCGCTTTTGAAAATAATAAACTGTATTCCATGCTCCTGGAAATTATGGGCAGTGGCGAGCAATTGAAGGCTTTTCCCGCTGTTCATGCATCCATAACGAAATATCAGTTTTCCATGACTATTTTTCATTGTGAAAAAAAATTAAAGCCACATTCATCGAGCGAACCACAACATTTAGCATTATATTTTATGATTTTTTCGATAGATATGGCTTTGTTTTCAATTAGAATGGCAGATCATCATCATCAATATCCGCCGGACTGGTTCCTCCCTCGTCCAAACTAATCGCATTCATAAATGTCTCATCTGGGGTAGGAGAACCCTTTAATGATGCCTCCGCTTGCTTTATATCTTCATCAACCTTTTGCTTTTGTGAGTTATGGGTCTCCTTCCACTCCTCATAGTCCACCCACAGACCTTTCTCCTTATCATAATAAGGAACCTTCATCTGTGAAACAAGGCTGAGATATTCGTAAGACTTCGTGGCAAAAACATCCTGCCACTTCTTAGAGTCATTAATCCATCCGGCTGCTTGCTCATAATCATTCGACAATGGGCACTGTCTTCCGTCAAAGATCGTCGGGGCATTGTTTCCCTCGGTGATTATGACATTAAGGTCACGACCCTTCTCGTAGTCAAAGATATTCTCACCACTTTCGGTTTTCCTCATATTATAGAGGTTCATGATTGAGTGATAAGGATCCTTCTCATCCTGTCTAAGATTAAACTTCCAGAACTTGACCCCCTCATCCTCCTTACCACGCTCTATGCAGCGAACAATGACAGCTTTTCTTGTAATGTTTTCAATCGAGATGTCCTGCCATTTCTTGCGCTCCACAGGATCAGTTGTCTTTGTGGATTCCTCATAAGCAGAATGATTGATTTCGCAGAACGGACACTTATTGCCATACATCTCATGGTCTATGTCCTTGTTCTTGCTGAGGCAAAGATAAGATTTCCATCCGCTTTGGCTTACCTCTTTAGGAACCTTCACGTTGTGCATATGAACCAGCACAAACGGATTCCCTGTTTCTAGATTCATTGGAAGAAGTCTGATTGCGACAGTTTTCTTCTTCTCGCCTTTCTCAAGCCTTACATTAAGATAATTTTGAGAGTTAAATGTGCTCACCTTCTTTTCTGGTGAGTTGTTTTCAATGGTCAATGTATCTACATTAATTCCCGGTAGATCTATTAAGTTGCCCATTAAGTTTAAAATTTTGTAACTTTTATTTTTAAGGGCATGGCAATTGCTCACCTTTTCAGATATACTGACAGGGATGCCCAGTCCCCCACAATTCTTATTGCAAATATAAGAAAATTCTTTTTATTACAAAAATTAATTTACTTTTTTTTTGGAAAAAATAATCCGGTCAACACACACTGAACTCGTCAACCGGATTATTACCTCAAAAAAACATTTATGACTAAACTATTCTCTATCTTTACATTCCAAGAATATGTTCCAACGAATATTTCCTTGAGTTCATGTCCCTTGCTATATTAGAATAATCAGAAATACTGTCGATATCATTCTTTGTGATTGTATATTGAGGCTCATCCACCCCGTCATTGTCTTCGGCAGAACTATAGTTTGAGTTTTCTTCCTTGTTCTTCCAATAATCATCAACGGATTGCTTGAACGGATAACCATCTTTAGCCCTCAATGACATCTTCTCTATCGGGGTAGGATTTCTTTTTGCAATTTCAACCTCGATGTTATTAAGCCTTTCCGTTGAAGCATCTATCTTCGCTGATAAAGAATTCACCGCCGACATCATCTTCTCTGCCGCCCCGGAAAACTTATTCAATAATTTAGAAACTTTCTTCTCCGTTTCTTCTTGGCTATCAACGAGATCATCAACGTCAATTTCCTCAACATCTTCATCCGACTCACCCTCTTGTGGCTCGCCACCCATAGTATTAGAATCCTGAGGCATTCCCAAATCTGGTTGGGGAACGTTCATGTCACCGCCCATACCAGGATCCTCATTACCCATACCCTGAGGGGAAAGCCCCTGCGGTCCTCCTTGCTGAGAACCATCGCCGCCCATCGACGGCATTCCTCCTTCTGGAGTATCTTGACCCTGCGGATCTGTTGGAGGTTGATCCCCGGCATTAGTACCCGGGGCACCAGACAGTGCCTGATCTTCACCTTCCTCTCCAAGAACATTATCTGCCGATATATATTCCATAAGAGTAAGTCTTCTGTACTTGTCCAAATAATTCTCTTTTGCCATTGTAAAATTAGTCGTTAAGCAACTGTCTATTATCTTCTGTCAAAATAACTTTTGAACTCTCAACTCTCTCGATAAGCCCTCGATCCTTTTTAAGCACTTTTACTTGAGGGTTAAGTTCGTCTGCCATCTCCATGGCTTTATCCATCTGCTCCTTAGTCATATTCTTCTCTTTTTTACTCTTTTTATTTTTCGGTATAGGAACCTCACTCGCCACCAGTTTGCTCACAATCGGATAAACCGGGGTTTGCTGCCCCATGCGTATGTTCTTTATAATGTTAGTCTTTACAGCCATAAACTTATCAAACTTTTTAATAAATAGCGTGAAAATCAAAAAATTGCGCAACTTCTTATACGGAATACAAATAAGGAACAATATACGGCTTGGTCTGAATTAACTCACGCAAGTCAAAAGATTCCTTATCCGGCTTTACTATTGTCACCGTATTTATTCCACGTAGCATCCCCGTAAACTTCTCACATTTCTTGTCCGCATATTCTATATCCCTTAATGATATCCCATATATCATTTTTTTACCTTCAATATAAATATACGCCATATTATTCCTGAAATATACATATTTCTTATATCTTGGATCCTCTATCAATGCAATAAGTCTTTGTTTTTCCTCTTTTGTCGCCGTCAACAAATTAAAAAAAACATACTTAATATCCTGAATAATATAGTCAAGGCATAATTTCCTGAACTTAATTACATTATCCTCATAACACCAGTTCCTCTCACGTTTTCCGAAAGTCCAATAAACATTGTCCTTAATATGGCAGTCTAAAATATCCAAACCAGAATATAATGATTTTGCATTCTCCCAACCCACTATCAATGTGGGTATGTCCAACAATGCATCATCAACCCGTTGTACCACATTAAACAACTCATTGTCTTCAAATTTTGAATTTGTGATTATGTTTCCAATCTTTCTCATGGTGCAAATTTAGCAATATTTTTCGGGTATCAAAAAATATATGCAAAATAGTGAAAAATATAACTATCTAATAATCATATATTTATGAAATATCTACGCGATTTTGAAAACGAGGCAGCATTCAAACCTTTGTTGACCGATAGTTATATATGTGCTGAGTTTGGTACTTAGCATTTGAACAAATAACAAATCCAGGCGTCAGGTTTTATCAATGTATCATAAGAATAAACCATGGCATTATTCTGCCTGAAGTCGGAAACCCATTCCCTGTTTGCTATAGCCTGTTTATCTGTCGGAATATGTTCTTTCCTGAACTGTTCCGACGGTTTTCCTTTATACAACGCCGTATGCCAATGACCATTACCCGTATACAATTCCCCATTCTTTATAGGAAAATATCCTATGATATCACCCACCTTCAAATTCTTGCCCAGTTTACCTATGAGTAATCTGTTATTTGCTGCAACGTCCCTAGTCCATTCATCTTTTCTTATAATAGCGCCGGATTGCAATCTATAACCTATCCCCTCGAACTGTTTTTTCAAGTCATCTGGGACATATGGCGCTTCGTTCATAATCTTTCCCACCTTATATGCGGAATTCGCCTTAGTTCCTATCACGTCCTGGACCTTTTTCCCTAAATAATATATCTGGGCTATCCTATAAACACCTCCAGAACATTGACTATGTGATTTTATATTGAATTTATCATTACCCGCATATTGCCAGGCATCAAACAACGCTTCCACACATTCTTCCATTCTGTCGCCGCCCATTTTCGATGTGGTTACCTCCATATATGAGGTTTCCTTCTTTGTATCTGATTCATTTGTTTTCCTATCCTCATTCTTTGTCTCCCAAGCGGTAGCCGCCAAAGAAACCAGATTGCTCCCAGCCAAAGGAATTGCATTCTTATTCATTCGGTAGCCACTAAAACTTGTAACCATATCGCCCGGAGTTATGCTATGACTGACAGATTTTATCATATAAGTGCCGTTCCACATAGGTATACCATTCAACTGGAAATACATCATAGGCATTACCTGAGCATTTCCCATCATCTCCATAGAGCATTCATAAGAATAATTTGAGTAGTTCCTGTAAACATCCTGAGCAAACAATGACGTCGCCCTCGGATCCTGTGCAGCCGATGCCGCAATATTCATTGTACTGGCGATTGATGATTCTGTAGCGCCCGGATTATTCATATTCAACCCGAAATTCTTAAAGAATGCCTGATTCTGTTTAGCATAAGTCACTCCAAACGCCCCGACATAACTTCCCTCATTATCAGCCAAAGATGACGCCATCTCATCATCTGATAATTTGCCATATTTATCCGTAAGCATAAAAGAATCACCCTCATATTGCGTGATTCCATTCAAATGCTGGGACATTTGATAAGGATAAAGGAAAACATATGTCGATGTGTCACTTATCCTTGCCCCCTTCCTTATATAAGGCTCCGCCGTAAACATATTAGTCATAGTAATTTCATCCTTCCCCCCGAAAGGTACAGGCAAAGCCATAAGATTACCCCCGTTTTTTTGAGCCACCTCCGACAAATACGTGAACAATGAAAAGTTGCCATTCTCGTCTGTATCTCCTGTTGGCATGCAACGTCGCATAAGCTCAGACATCGCCTCCACATTTGCCATAAGGCGATTCCCGATATTATGATAAAAACTATCTATGTAAATAAAATTTGCGAAATCGCTTTCCGTATATCCATCCCCACTCGAAGTGTCAGTTTCCTCTAAAGCAACCTTCCACCGCTCTTTATTGCTCAAGCAAAACCATCTCTCATACAATTGTTTCAGACTCATATAAACAGAAAGTCTCAAATCGTCACTCTCGAACTGTTTGCCATCTTCCGGCTCCTTATATATTTCATCCAATGTAACGTTTATGTCATCGTCAGTAATGCCATCCTCTTTCAACTCGTTTATCTTATTCTGCACAATAACCTCAGCGTCCGAATAAAATTTTGATGCCGAAATCATTGCCTCTACCAGCTTCACCTCCTCCAAATCGCCTCCATTAGACAAACTTCCCGCCCATATCTCCACTCGTTTCATACTGTCCCCATCAGTTTTCTCACTATAAAATGCAGGAAAAGGGGGAAGTTCATCATTAAAGCAATCTGTCATATCAACCGTCATGCTATAATGCCCCACCTTTCGTTTCTCATCATTGGCAGACAATTGAGAATTAATGGCTTTGGTGCATTCGTAAAAGATATGGACAAATGTTTCAAAATGTGCAAATGCCATCTGATAAAGATTTCTTATTGTAGGAGGAAATCCCAAAGCATTGACTATTGCCTGATTCTCAACCTGTTCATATTTACTGTCTTCTTTCTTTTTTTCAATTCTTGCCTTTTCTATCTTATCAAGCAAAGACTTTCCTCCGTTAAATGGTTTAAGGTTCCCCCTGTCCACCACATAAAGATAATATTCCCCTAAGCCGTTATTTTTTTTCTCAAAAATCCTGTTATCTATCTTATCCCTGATTAAATTATAATAGGAATCGGGTTTGTAAACTTCAAAATTATTTGTTTTCTTATCTTTTCTGAATGTATATCTTCTTATATTGTTTTCATCTTTATATCCAGGCACATACCCAAATCCGTTTACTGGATCCTCAGCAAAGCTTTCATTATATTTTTTCAAATCGTTTTCAAAATCCGCTGCCTTTTTAGCAACCAACGCTCTCGCATCATCTCTATCTCTTATTGAATATGCTATCTTTGTTCCATCTGGCTCCTCCCATCTTTCTCCCAAATCTGTGCAAGGGAAAGGAAACTCGTCATATAATTTTTGCAGTAATGCTATCTTGTTGTCATATTTTCTTGCGGTTGATTTTCTATCATCTGCCACTGTCATGTGCTCTTCGCTCTGTATAGCCATTGCTATCTGGTATCTCAACTCTGGAAATGTCCACATGGGAACCTCTCCCGTTCCATTATTGTAATGAAATCTTCCGTTCTCGCCTCTCTCTGTTTCCCAATATTGTACCCCTGCTTCAAGCACATAAGGAGCTGTCGCCAAATAAGTCATCGGCACATCCGAGTAAACTCCAAACATATAACCGATGAAGTTGACCGTTATGTCAAAATTTCCTGTTGATGCGTCAAAATCCAATTTTGTATTGCTTACAACAAGATTATAAACGACCGGATCGCCATAAAAACCCTTTACGGTCAATTTATATTTTGGTGATGGTGTAGAGTACAACAATGAATAAAAAGAACCATCTTTCGCTTCATAATTTGATTTTAATTCCTGGGAATTAATCAATGATGCCCCTCTTATATCTGTAAATTTTACTATCACCTGAGGATACATTGTCGGATTGTAAGTAATGTCAATTGACTTTATTCCCAAACATTCCCTTGTGTTTTCCCAAGGCTTGCTTGCAGTAATATCCGTAAAATTGGTGGTTAAAAAGCCATTGGTTCCTCCATTAAATGCAATTGTCCCATTATCGCTGCTAAACTCAACAGTTTTCATCTCCCCATTCTCATTACCTATACCGCAAGCCTTTCTTGTGCTATAGATAATCTCCAAATCAACCGATATGCATAAATCCTCCAACGGGGATTGATAACCATTTCTTCCAATGTTATTAATCTCCGTTGGCTCTACAAATTTTACCCTATTCTTCTCTTGATAATTTGACATTTTCTATTCTTTAACGGAATTTGCCTTAGGCGCACGAAACATCATTAATCTCCAACCAGACAACCCGGTTTTGCTGCTATAGACAAATGAGGTTCCATTATTATAGTTATCTTTTATTGATGAAGTCCATCCAACTTTTTCACCTACATAAAATTGTGTATGCCCATAACTGACCGCACTATCGTTTGATCCTTCTGGATATGTCGCAAAATATACGACAACATCGCCCGGTTTAGCATTCAATTTTGCAATTTCGCCTTTCATCATTGTGGACTTAACTTCATTACCATAAAGTTTATCAAACGTCCTAGTATATCCTAATCCTATCAAACTATTCCAATAGCCAACTTGTTTGGCGTTTCCTCCAGCTCTGTCTCCATTCGACCCGAATCGCACATTCTTATATCCGACAAAAGCCTTAGCTAATTGATATACATATTTGGCGCACTTGCCATTTTCCCCTAATTTTAATACGTTGAATACATAATTCCAAACCTTATACGCTGCCACAGCATTGTCTGCGCAATTACTTAAATCCGGATTCATCTCATTCTCTCCCGTTATATATGGGGTCTCTTTTTCTAAATAGGTCTCCGTGGTTGTTTCCATCGCAGACGAATTAAGGGTTATTGTGCTTCCCTCGCTTATTGGTAAAGCATTCCTGCTGAGCTTCAACCCTTTAAATGTTGTTGTCATATTTCCTGGTGTCACGCTGTGCGAAACTTGGATAATCATATAAGCCCCGTGCCATAGCGGGATTCCATTTAACTGGAAATACATCAGAGGCAATATCTGGGCGTTACCCATCATTTCCACAGTGCATTCATAAGAGTTGCTTGACAATATTTTATAAATATCCTGCCCGTAGATTGTTGTCTCCCTTGGGCTTTCCGCAGCCTTGGATGCTATATCCATTGTCGCAAACAAGCCTATTTCACTGGTTTGGGGTTGTTCGGTATTCAAACTAATATTATTAAAAAATGATTGGTTCTGTTTGGCAAATGTAACGCCAAACGCTGGAATTATATTCCCTTTCTTATTATCACCATCTTTCAAGCACTTAGGTATCAAATCCAACTCATCCGTTAAATCAATTCCATCATATCTATAGTCATGACCAGTATCCAAATGCTGACTTGGCTGATAAAAATACAAAAAAACAAACGCTGATCCGTCTTCCTTGGTTGTCCTTGATAATGGCAATGCCTCAAACATCCTTTCCAAATCTTCCGCATTTTTAGTACCATAAAACATGGGAACTGACAACAATTGCCCATCACATGCAACCGCAATATCTGTTAGATACTTATATATTGACATTCCCTGATATGTGGATGTAGGTTCTGATTTCATATTATCTGACGACGGTATGGATTTTGCTAAAATGTCAAAAATCTTTGAACCGTTTGTTAGAAGTCTGTTGCCTAAATCATGATAAAACGCATCAATATATACAAACTTGTCAAAAAAACCTTTATTCTCATTGTAATCATCGAGATTCAACTCATTATGATCTACATTCAGAATCCATTTTTCCAATTCTGTCCCGCAAAACCACCTGTCATAAAGATTTTTCAAAACTAAATAAGTCGAAAGACGAATATCCTTATTCTTGAATGCATCCTCAATTGCAGCCCTTGAATTATGAGGTGCCTCATTATTAATGATTTGCGATTTATATATTTTCCTCATCTCATCGCAAAATCCATTAAAAGCCGCATGAAATGTCTCCGACCAAACCGGTTTGTTTTGTGTAATTCCGTCAGTTGTGTCTATGACAGTTCTTAACCCAAATAATGTTTTCCTTAGCAAAGACTGAACCTTTTCGCATTTCCGTGAAACTTCATCGATTCCTCCCCCTAATCCTTTTAAATAATTAAGAGTCAATCCAATTATTTCGTCCCCCTTGGTTTTGGCATTCTTTAAATCATATACATCCGGATCCCTCAATAAAGAATCTAATTCCGAATAATCATTTTCCGCCCATTTTATAAAATAATCTTTCAAGAATTTTTTCCTCACAGCATTATTCCCTTTAGGACCATTGTATTTATAATAATCATCATTCCTTGATAAAGGAATGCCATAAGTTGTTGTGTCTTTCTTCAGATAAATCTCATCAATCCCCGCTTTTTTGTAAGTATATTTTCCTTGAACCCTATTGAGCCCATAGGCAAAATCCGCATAACCTTCGGTGATAATTGTATCTTCTTCTTCTCTCCAATAAAGTGCCCCCTCCCTTAATAATTCAATAAGAAATACTGTTCCATTCTCGCATTTATTTTTTATCAAATTACGGACATAAGGAACCGAAAATAAAAATAAATACGCTTTTGACTTAATGTCTTTCTGTATCCAATAAAAAGGATTGCCAAACAAAGAATGATTTAATCTATTATCTAAATTTCTTTTCTCTCCATAACAAGCTGGATATACAAAATAAGCATCAGAATCTTGATTCCTGACTGTTTCCATTAATTTCACCTTTCCTAAATCAAATCCACTTTTCACCTCCCCATCTTCTACTTTCACCACTGATCTAAGATTATATGTTGATGTATTTGACCATATATTCACATTGGAATCATCATCCATATTATTAGCAAGATTCCTTATCACATTCTCTTTCTTGTATACTTCAAAATCTTCATCAAACTCGCCAAAATTCGTCTTGGATAAATTTTCCACTATATCCCTCACATAATCTTTTGACTCAAAAATATAAAAGTTACCAACATTCTTATCCAAATGGCTTATATTAATAAATCTTTTATCGGGATTCTTTTCCAGGTCATTATTGAATAATTCCTGTAATTTCCCTAATGAATACTCTCCGACCGGAATTACCTTATCCCCATCCTTTTTAAACCACCCATATTGAACACCATTCATTATAGGATTTTTCAAGAAATTCCAATTCTCTGTCCTATTCAAAAAATGCCAAAAATCGCCATATGATTCCTTATCAATATATTTCTTATAAAAATTAACAAATGAGCCATTTATATCATAACCGAATGCCTTGTATACATTCAAAGCCTCCAATATCCCAAATGCTCTACCTTCCTTAACCTTCTCACCGTCATTACCCAAAAGGTAATAATAACACCTCAATGCAAAAGTCGAAAGTATCTGAGGGTCTATCTCGCTTCCATCCTGACCTATTGGCACCGCATTATAGTAAGGATTGCTTATATTGCCAAAATTGGCAAAATCATAATAGGTCAAAGGAATAAATTCGGTTATATCACCATTTATGCTTGCCCCGTCCTCACTACTTGCATTTTCGATTAATTTCTGTATCTGATACTCCCTTGTCGTATATAATCGTGCGGCATCTACTATTGCCTTGACCAGCCCTACCTCTTCTAAATCATCGCCATTGGTCAAATCCCCTCCCCACAATAACTCCCGTTTCGTCTGCCCCTCATCCTCATTGTTTGAATACATCGCCACAAAAGGAGGCATATTTTGATTACCCAAACTTTGACTTATATCAGTGTCACTCAACGACAATCCATAATGTGATGGTTTTCTTACCTCTGAATTACTATTCAATTCAGCAGATATTTTATCCAGCACATAATAGACAAGCCTTGCAAATGTCTCAAAGTGGGCAAAAACCATATTATAAAAATTTCTTATTGTAGGAGGAAACCCTAGGAAATCTGCTGTTATCTGATTGGTGACATCCCTGTATTCCTCATCGACTTTTTCTATACTCCCATCTATCTTCGCCAGTTCCTCCTTTAATGCCTTACCATTATCCAAAAACGTCTCACCATCCTTGTCATATACATAAAGCCTATATCCAGATATAGTTTTATCAGCCTCAATTTTCTTCAAAACTTCTTTCACAACGGCATTATTCACATAATGATCCATTACTGAATAATTATGGTTTCCTCCTCCGGCAGACTCAATAACGCTATGTCCAAAAGTCCTTTTTGCCGGATTTGTAATATAAGCATATGCACACTTTAATCCTCTACCTTTCTCCAAGCAATAAAATGTTGTTTGGAATGTTGATTGATATCTATCATCGTACTTTTTAATCTTCTCATAATACTCGTTTATTTCTTTGGATATGTTCTTCACTGTATTGCTCGAACCTTTCTCCTGCTCATCCGGCTCCCCCATTTTTATTGTAAACAAGAATGAATCGCCCTCTGGCTCTCTCCAGTTCTTGAATGGATATTCATTAATTAATTCCTCTAACGACCTCTTACGTTCATTCAACTCATTTATTCTATTTTCCTTTTCTTTTTGCGAATTTACATATTTCTCATTTTCAGCAAGTTGAGCAAGTTTTAATCTCAATTCAGGAAACCTTATCATAGGAACTTTATCCTTATCTCCGTTCAAAAATGCAAAATGCCCTGATGATACTAGTTCTTCCCATATATTCTTGCCTTCGTAGTTAACATATGGAGCCACAACCAACAAAGTCATCGGAACATCCGCCAAAGGACCGTACATATAACCTACAAAACTTGCTGTAACGTCAAAATTACCTGTAGAAGGGTCCAATGTTATGGCAGTATCTTTTAAAGACAAATTATAGGATACCGCATTTCCATAAAAGCCCTTTACGGTCAATCTGAACAAAGGATAAGGCATCATAAATAAATCATTGAAAAACGATGGCTTTGTCGAAGTTCCATTGGCATACCCCTCATTTTTCCCCATCAATGACGTGCCTCTGACATCTGTGAATACTATTGTCGCCTGAGGGCACTGCCAAGATGTATAGTCTATTGTTATGGATTTTACCCCCAGGCATTCATCAGTATTCTCATCCGGATTAAGAGGATTGACCTCTGTAAAATTCGTTGTCAGAATACCATTTGTCCCTTTAAAAAAAGACTTATTGCTCTCCACCGCCCTAAATGTTCTTTTCTCATATTTCCCGTTAGATTGTGGCTGGCCGCACGCATATCTGTCTTTTTTAATAATCTCTAAATCAACATATATGAAATAGTCCTCCAACGGAGATGAATACCCATTAACGCCATCTCCGTTTATATTCGTAGGATCAATATATATTAGTCTTCCTTTCTTCTCAACTGGCATCTTTCTATATTTTTTTTTAGATAAATAGTTTGCCGTAACTTTCAAAAGTATAACTATTTATAATTGAAAGGTCAATCTTTCCTTACCAAAAGCATCATTATTATGTGCCAGAAAAACATAGCAGAAGTACCTACAGTAACTTCTGTAACTCATTTCAGAGAAAAAGAAAACACAGTCTTGCGAATGACATCCTCTTCTTTGTTTGTTATCGGTCATGTGATTGAAGGGGAAAAAGAAATCTTCACTGGAGAAAACGTGATGTACATACATCAAGGAGAAACCTATCTTCTATGCATAGGCAATCATTATTCAAAAAACTTGATTTCTTCTAATTCTCGTTTTGAAGAACTGATGATAACTATTAAACATGATGACATATTAAAAGCAAACAATCAAGTTGTTTCGTCTGTTCACGATCAGTCTTTTATGCCTTGTACCCAGTGCACGGTATGCAAAACAAAACGGTTTATCCCGATTCCAGAATCACCATCCTTGCCATTGTTCTTTTCTCTTGTAATTAGTTTTATGGGGGATTCTTATTCAATTACCGGAAAACCCGTGATGAATTTGATAATCCCATCTCTTCTTTATATCTTATATAATAATCCAAATAAATGCGTGAAAGGAAAAATTCTCGCAGCCAAAGAAACAGAAGAAGAGATTTTCAAAGCAACTATTCGTGATAGCATATTTTCCGATGAAACGATAGAATCCCTTGCCTTAAAGACCGGTTACTCCATTTCAATGTTCAAGAAAAAATTCAAAAGTCTATTCGGCGCCCCTCCGCACGTCTGGGTAAATAAGGAAAGATTGAAATATGCAAAACTACTTCTGCAAACAACCCAGGATCCAATTGATGACATCGGAAAAATTTGTTATTTTCCGAACATATCACATTTTTCCAGAATATTCAAAAAAGAGTACGGAGTGTCTCCTACCCAATACCGACTGAAATTCTCAAGCGAATAATTTGACATATTCTTTTATTTCTGAATATCTTTTCTTGCTAAAGGTCATACCTATACTCTTATAGGTCTCCCCATCAGCATGCCTCAAAAAATTATTCAAATCCTTTTTCCCGAATCTTTTTCTTATTCCTTTTATTGTATTGTTAAGCAAGATGCCGCCATCGTCCAACGTGGCGGCATCATATTCCTGCATTTTACACCTATGACTATTCCTATGATATTTCTTTTCTCTTATTGTATTAACTCTGAATGATTTCCAAAAATACCCAATGGCATCATCCCTACTTATCTCCTTATCTTCAAACCTTTCCTGGCATTTTAATATGGTGTCCCCAAAAATATCCTCATCAAATCGTATTCCTTCTGCTTTGATTTGTTTCCGGAACCGATTTTTTATTGAATCATATTCTTCACCAATTATCCCAAGAAAAGTACCCATATCTTATTGCAGGATCCTCTGAAAATCCTCTTTTTTAACCAGCAAAATCTTTTCTGGCATAAGCCCTCTTATGAAATCATTATTAATATAATCCCTTATATCAATCCTTATCCCATCTCCTCCTATTTGTCGTGAATATTCCTCTATAATCTCGCTGGCGTTTATGTCCCCGTTTTCATCAGCAAACATACCAAGTATACTGTCAAACTTGTTGATGTTCGTCTTCACCAATATCCTCATTGTTGAATTTATTAGCTTGTCAGCCATTGTCTGCTCGCCAAAATACGTGTCTATAAAACCGTTCAGCGTCTCCTGAAGCCTTAATTTAAACTCACTGATTGTCATCACTTACATCCTTTTTTTTGTTATTTTTCCGCGCTTTTTGTTTTGTCTGCTTATATTCATTGAATGTCATATCGGAATAATTCTTCATATAGTCATTCAATTCATTCATATTACGCTTCTCCTCCTCAGCAATTTCCCGTTTTTTTTCATCTATAAGTTCCTTTTCCCTTTGAACTATCCTCACTACGGAAGGGTTGCTGTTCAACCTCCATTTGATAGAAGACATAATCTCTTTTTGAATCATCCCCTGCAACTGCTCATTCAATGAAATATACTCCTCATTTTCGCTCAAAGCCTTTACCACATCCTCAGGCGCATTCCTCATTGCCAAATCTAATTCACCTATATAATCGTCATAAGACTGATGTTTTGATGTACGTTCCTGAGCATCTCTATACCGCATATATGCGTCGTTAAGTTGCTGCCTCAATTGACCGTCATCCGCCGGCATATTCTGCATAGGTTGTGTATATGGACTCTGAAAAAGCAGAGGGTCTTGTGAAAGAAAAAAATTGTTGTTAGCCATATCTTCTGTGTTTATTGCATTTATTTAAAAGGCGGGGCAAATATAATCCCTATACCTTTCACGCCCCGCCCGTCCATTACCTAGTTAGTTGCAGTTGTTGATGGGGTGCAGTTGCATCCGCTATAACTCCCGTATCCAGTCACTACCGGCGTTGAAGGAAGTACAAGTTCGCCCTGAATCATTCTGCAAGTCCTCTTAGCCAATGCATAATCCGACATCAAAGCATTGTTGTCAATCTTAGCATTGATAAGCGCATCCTGATAAGGTCTGATAGCCGCCATTACATCCACTTTCTTCTCGACCTCGTTAATTTTTGCCACCAGTTCATCCTTTTCGTCCCTCTGGTTCTTGTAAAGCCCGAATGAGGCATCCGTTATTTTCTGGTTGAGAGCATCATTCATATCCCTCTGGTTTTTATAAAGGCTGAATGAATTGTCTGTATCCCTTTGATAAGCGGCGAAGAATGCGTCTGAAAGTTCCCTTTGATTGATTAATCTGCCTTGGTAATACTCCTTGGTCAACTCAAGATAATCTTGGCATTCTTTCCTTTCGATATAAAGATCCTGATTCGTTACATTTGCAGTATTTGCGCAACTGGCGTTGCAGCCAAAAAGCCCATTGCGGCCTCCCATCCCTACGGCGCCAAGCGTCAGCAATCCTGCCAGTGATGTTCCAATTATACCCGTGGTGAGCGCAGCGTCACCTTTTCCTTTGCTTGCATACTCCTTATGAGTCATGTTCCCAGTTTCGATTGTTTCTGCCATACTCTTTTTTTTTTCCTTTTATTGTTTTGTTGTTCTTTGAGCGCTCTATTATAATAATACTTAAGAATTATTTCTGGCAGAAAAGTATTTTGCTAAAAAGGCAAAAAATTGTCCCAAAAGTAATTTGGTAAACAAATTTAACCTTTTGGAACAATTTCTATTAGATATTTATAAGAAAAACCAAATATATGGCGAAATACGAACTGACTGAAGCGGAACTCTACTTCAAAAAACAACTTGAGGAAAAAGGATACAAATTCATTGAAAAAGACGGGGAAAAACCGATTATATATGCAAAGGTATTATCTAATAATATGAAAAATATTCTTGGGATAATAAGTCAAGAAAAATTAAGCAATAAATTGGAATTATTAAATACCCATTCTGTACCATTTTTTCTTGATTCAAACGGCAATATATATTCTAATTGGTTCCCTTATTATTAAATTTCCCCAATGCATATCGCAATATTTTCTGAATTTTCTCAGAATAACGGTTGAATATTTTCCAACCTTCACGGAGAATTTTTCCCTTTATCTGATCAAATTCCCCAATCAATTGGTTTATTGACGTTGGAAGTCTACCTTTTTCCGATGCTATTGCTATAATACAATTAGGATATGTGTAGCTATCTGTTATATTAATAATATTCAATAAATTATACATTTCTTTTAACCTGTGAATTGCTTCATATTCTTCGCAATATAGGTCTGAATTTATCGCCTCATTTTTTTGAAGTTTGCCAGTTAGATATTCAGAAAATTCCCCAACTCGGGCATTGCATTCCGTATCACGGAAATAATACAAGTCAACTACCCCCACCTGAAGGAGGGGGCTTGTGATCAGGACTAGCCTTTTAAGGGGTTAATCCTCAACACCGGTCCGTTGACGAGGACTCTTACATCGT
>ERZ1026882.328-NODE-328-length-29635-cov-6.177181_pt1 | contig 29635 bp, 20 predicted proteins | sample MGYA00380171_ERZ1026882 | MGnify/ENA primary metagenome ERZ1026882 (study PRJEB33269, sample SAMEA4719807) | human gut metagenome | biome: human-associated habitat; feature: organic feature; material: feces | place: Cameroon | collected 2013-10 ...
GTAGTAGCGGGACTGTGGCACGAAATGAACGAGACGCCCCGCTGCCTTTGCCGCCGCGACAGCCTCAAAAAACTTGCAGTAAGGCGCGGAAACTCCATCCTGAGTGCTTCCTGCGTTCTCCCCCACTCCGACGAGTTCCGCCTTCGAACGCACTGACGGCTGAGGCCCCATCCACACAATGTCGTCAATGTCCACATCATCAGCATACAGCGTCTCCGCTCCCGTCTCAAGGTCCAGCACAGCCGCAAAGCACGGCTCATCGATTCCCCAAAAATAGAGGAAAGTGCTGTCCTGCCTAAATTTATAGTCATTGCCCCGATAGTTTGCCGGAGCATCGACATTTCCCAAGAAAACGGCAACACCGCTCTCACCTTTCATCCTGCGGAGCAATTCCGCCCGCCTGCTCACATATACTTCCTTATCGAACATATCCTTATGTTTATCAATTAATTATCACAATACAATGTCAGATCTCAGTTCAAATAGCCGAGTTTCAACAGAAGCTCCGCAATCTGCACCGCATTTGTCGCCGCACCCTTACGAATATTGTCCGACACGCACCACAAATTCAGCCCGTTCTCAACAGACTCGTCGCGCCGTATCCTTCCAACAAAAACTTCGTCCTTCCCGAGCGCGTTTATCGGCATCGGATAGACATTGTTCGCAGGGTCATCTTGAACCACAGCACCTGGGAAAGCCGCAATTGCAGCCCTAACATCCTCAAGTTTAAACGGCCTCTCAAGTTCCATATTTATGGACTCCGAATGCCCGCCCATCACCGGGACACGCACCGTAGTCGCCGTCACACGAATCGACGGGTCGAGAATCTTGTGCGTTTCATTCACCATCTTCATCTCCTCCTTCGTGTAGCCGTTGTCGAGGAAAGAGTCGATGTGCGGCAGGATATTCATGTCAATCGGGCAGGGATATACCGCCGGATACTCGCCCCATTTCGCGCCATCGCGCTCAGCTTTCATCTGGTTCACCGCCTTGTAGCCCGTGCCTGTAACCGACTGATACGTAGAGACAACGATGCGGCGTATTCCATATTTATAGTGAAGCGGAGCAACGGCTATGAGCATCTGAATCGTCGAACAGTTAGGATTTGCAATAATCATATCATCCTTTTCGATGACATCTCCGTTGATTTCCGGAACAACCAGTTTCTTCGTCGGATCCATTCTCCAGAACGACGAATTGTCAACGACGCGACAGCCCACCGCAGCAAACTTCGGAGCAAGCTCTCCCGAAACAGAGCCGCCGGCCGAGAACAATGCCAGTTGAGGCTTCGCAGCGATGGCCGTTTCAGCCGAGACGACCTCATATTCCTTTCCCTTAAAGACGATTTTTCTGCCCACTGATTTTTCGGAAGCTACCGGCAGGAGCTCCGTCACCGGGAAGTTCCTCTCAGCCAGCACCTCAAGCATTCTGGTGCCAACCAAGCCCGTGGCACCCACTACTGCTACTTTCATACCTTTTAAAACTCAATTTCACAAATGTTCCCCTTGACCCTCACAATTTTCCGCCCCATATCTCCACTATCAAGGATTTGAGACAAAAATAATAAATAATACGTGATTGTGTTCAAAAATGACGAAACAAGTAACGGGACATTGAGTAAAATACCATAAAATGAGGAGGTGAAATGAAATATTGTCGAAAAAATGCAGAAAAAGTTTGGAGATTAAAAATATCGCCGTATATTTGCAGTGTATTACAACACTAATACACTATCAAAAGGGCAAAAAACAGATTAATACGATATAAAATGATTACAATCAACAACTTAAGCTTCGCCTACGGCAACAACGCCGTGCTAAAGAACATCTCCATGGAGTTGAAACCAGGGAACATCTATGGACTGCTCGGAGAAAACGGAGTGGGCAAGACCACTCTTCTGACACTGCTCTGCGGACTCAAGAAACCGCAGATGGGAACAATCGACATCGACGGCTACAGGCCATACGACCGCAAACCGGGCCTGCTCACTCAAGTCTACTACCTCAGCGACGAGGTTGCCGAAATCACCATGAAGCCAATGGAATTCGCCCTAAACTACGGCAAGTTCTGGGAAGGGTTCTCGCTTGAGGCATTCGAAGCAATGCTCGACCTGTTCGAAGTGCCAAGGGACAACCGGATGGACAAAATGTCGGCGGGACAACTCAAGAAGACGCACATTTCATTCGCGCTCGCAAGCGGAAGTCGCTACATTCTGATGGACGAGCCGACCAACGGGCTGGACATTCCGTCGAAGGCACAATTCCGCAAGGCTCTGATGCAGTACACCTCGGAGGATGCCACAGTTGTGATTTCCACACATCAGGTAAAAGACCTCGAAAATGTCATAGACCCGGTCATAATCCTTGACCGTCAGGATGTTCTGCTCAACGCAAGCATAGCACAGATTTCCGAAAAACTTTTCTTCGATTACGGAACGGAGGTCAATCCGGACGCACTCTACAGCGAGTTCATCCCGGGCGGCTGCATTCAGGTTCTTCCAAACACTGACGGCCGTGAGAGCAAGGTCAACATCGAGGCTCTGTTCAATGCCGTCCACAAGAATAAGGAGTTGTTCAAGGCAACTTTCGGAAACAGTATGACTACCGGTGTCAAAGCGGAAACGATCAGATAAGACACTGCCGCGGACTACCAATCTTTAAAACACGAATACAATGAACAACAATACATTCAATTTCAGCAGGTTCGGCAAATACTACGTCAGCGACCTCAAGAACACATTCAACAACACATGGCTCACGGTCCTGCTCACCTCCTTGTCAGGACTCATCGCATATCTTTTCTGCGGCACGATTCACCTTCTCGTTGACGGCAGCTGGGCATCATACGGACTCATCGGACGCTGCATTTCATTCTTTATCCTGCTCTACGTCCTTATTCTAGTCGTTCCGTCAAAGGCATACGGGTTCTTCACCGACAAGCGCAGCGGCGGATTCTATACGCTGATTCCGGCATCGTCGCTTGAAAAATTCCTCACGATGTTCATCAACACTGCGATTCTCACCCCTCTCGCTTATGTGGCCATAGCCCTCGCCGCCGACAGTCTTCTCTGCCTCGTCGATCCGAAATGCGGGGAAACACTCGTCACAACCATAGCAAAAGGAGCGCATAAGTTCAACGAGTTGTGCAACCTCACAGAAGAAGGCATTAATATACAGGCGTTTTCAAGCAGCGAGGTCTTTTGGGGAGTGGTCGTGAACATCATCTCGTGGACACTGACATTCCTCCTTGGAGCGCTCTATTTCAAGAAAAACAAAATCGGCAAGACCATACTCGTAATGATTCTCGTGTCTATGGTCACAAGCATGATTCTCACCCCGATAATGATCCACATCGGAGAAGGCTTGTTCGACTGGATTGACAGCATGGATAACCCTGAGCGCATCATCAACACCATTAAATGGACGAGCTACAGCGTCAGTATCCTCATAACGATCGCCCTCGGAGTATGGGCATACTTCCGCGTGAGAACCGTAAAGCACTAAAATTCAAGAATATGGAATTCAACGCAAACAAATCGATATATCTACAGATTGCCGATGCCATCTGCGAGAAAATACTCTCCGAAGAGCTGAAGGGCGAGGAAAGGATTCCGTCTGTCCGGGAATATGGTGCCGAAATCGGAGTAAACCCGAACACAGTGATGCGCAGCTACGAAAAACTCACCACCGACGGCATCATCTACAACAAGCGGGGAATCGGCTATTTCGTCAGCTCCGACGCCCACGGCAAAGTTCTCTCAAGTCTGCAACGGGAGTTCTTCGAGAACGAATGGCCGGCCGTCCTCCGCAAAATGAAACTGCTGGAAATCAGCATATCCGACCTCCCCACCGACTGATATTTTCAGCACGCGCATCAAGAACTTGGGCTAAATCGAAGAAAAAATCGTCGATTTAGCCCATGTTTAACATTATATCCATCTTTTCATGCAGGATTCGGACAACAATTATGGTCTGGGAATCTATCCTCCTAAAGAATACAATGTGCTTATTCACTCTATAGCCAAGCAACCCAGGACTGACTTCATCATACTTCTTTACGGCATATATGTCCGATCCTCCGGCGAGTCTCTTACAGGCAGACACTATTGACAGATAATAGGCATCCGCCTGTTTCTGTGACCAATGCGCCTCTGTATATACCCAAATGTCAGAAAGGTCTTCAATAGCCTTATTCGTATATTGAACGTTCCCTGTCATGGCAAGCGGCTTTAAGTTCTTTAAGGTGCTCTTCTGGGGAAAAGTCGCATGCAATTCCGCTATCCTCTCCTGCTTTAATGGCTGATTTCAGTTGCACAAGCCGACACTCGTTTTCTTCAAGCAATCTAAGACCAGCACGAATGACCTCGCTGGCATTATTATAACGTCCACGCTCAACATTCGTGCGGATAAAATTTTCAAAATAGTCACCCAAAGCCACTGATGTCGTTTTCATTGCCAATTGATTTTCGGCAAAGTTACCAATATTTGGTAATATTCCACCTATTATTGCCATAACTTCTAATTAATATATCCGCAATATTAGGCAGAAAAGTCTAAAGCATAGTCAAACCTAAAAAAAGAAACACAAAAAATTTCTTTTTCTTTATGCTTTATCTGTTTTTATTCGAAATTAACTTCTTATGAAGAAGCAAAATTTCACCTCATGCTCTATCAATTTTTGACGCAACGGACACTAAACGCACAATTTTTAGCTTTCCTGCCTTCAAACACTCCTGTTTGAGTGTAATGGATTGCATCGTCCTGTGTGAATCGATAATATTTTTCATCAATTAACCAATAATACCCAATCGAACCCCGCGAAGAAAGGCCATCACCATAATCAGCACCTGCAAATGGAAGAAAGACCGCTTCAACATCCTCATTATATGGGGTGGAACCCGAAAACCACTTACCTCTCATGCCATCACAAATGGCCACTTGCGAACGAAAACGAGCCAACACCGTTATCTCATCACCAGTCGGAAGACGCCAACCATCAGGACAGACATTAAGAGCCTTCTCGTAGGTAAAAACTGCCCCATAGGGATTGGCCTTCGTGGCTTCCACATTCCGTGTCGCCCAAGTCACCACATCAATAGTGATTGAAGACTTACGGCTGTAAGAACTCGCTAACTTACTATTAGAGCAAGACGAGCCAAGGAAAAACACTGCAAAGCAGCAAGTTAATAAACAAATAGTTCTTTTCATTCGTTTGATTTTTCAGTTCCGCCAGACTCCAAAACAGAGGGTTCAAAAGAGAAAGTGTGGAGCCTGATTTCGTTTATCTAAAGAGAATGGGATTGTTTCAGAATTAAAGATACTGATTCGATAAAAGAACTTGGGCTAAATCGACGATTTTTTCTTCGATTTAGCCCAAGTTATATATCTGAAAAAAGAAACTTAACTATTATTCCTTGATGCCATAATCGGCACGGAGACGATCGAAACCGGCGTCGACGAGGGCTACAACATCCTCGTCGCCGCTGTCTTTGGCTATGTCCTGAACCATAAGAACTATGCTGCGGGCACGTTCGAAGTCGTCCTTGGCGTAGTCGTAGAACTGGAAGAAGAAGTTGACGGACTGGAACATCTTGTCGAGGAAGCGAGTGGCAAGGTCTGAGGCCTTGTCCTTCTCTCCCAAGACATAGTAGAGGTTAATCATATCCATGACCATCAGCTCGTTGGAGTATCCGAGATAGGAAATGTCCAGCGGGTAGTTCTTCTCCGGCACGCAGGCCTGGCACTTGTCGAGCATCTCCACGGCGCGCTCAGGATGGCCAGCTTTAACCATTTCCTTCGCGACATTCACGAAAAGGGCACGCTGCGAGAGGACACCGCAGAAAGTGTAGAGGTGCTGGTTGTCGGCGTAGTAGTCCGGACGGCTGAGAGCGTCCCACTTATAGACATTTGTCATCATGTCGTAGAGCTTGTCCGGATCGGCGAACCCGACCTCCGAAGTGCGCTGGCGATTGCGGATAGGGACAAACTTGTAGGAGAATCCGTCATATTCAAGATAGTCCTTGATGCCCATATTGAGGTCACCGCCCATATTCAGGAGATGTATTGGCCTGTCCCACTGATAGTTAGAAAGCAGGTCGAGCATGAATAATTCCGGTTTGGAGATGTAGTCCTTCTTCGACGACATCGTCAGCACTATATATTCCGGAATTTGAGACTCATATTTTTTGTCGAGGATTCCGTACTTTATCACGTTTTCCTTGTTCACCGGAACCACGAGTTTGCGTGAGCAGATGTAATCCACCATCTTTCCGGACGAAAGCGGAACCTTTGCGGACGGATGGCGGAAGACGCGCATCACGTCGGAAAGGAGTAGAGCGCTGTCGCGTGTGTCGTAGATGTGAACGAAATCGTTGGTGCCGTAGAGGTACTGGCGCGGGCCGACGCTCAAATCGAGCGGGGCTGACTTGTTGCAGGCCCATTTCATCTGGTCTATGTGCCAGTCGGTTCCGAGCAGTGAGGTGTTCACTATACGCACGTCAGGACGGCATTCTTCGACCTCCTGAGCATACCAGAGAGGGAAGGTGTCGTTGTCGCCGTGGGTTATCAGGATGCCGTTCTCACCGCAGGAATTGAGATAGTTGTAGGCCATCTCCACAGCGGTGCGACGGTTGCTCCTGTCGTGGTCGTCCCAGTTCTCTGCTCCCATCAGGGCAGGCACGCCGAGACAGACAAGTGTCACGGCCGCGGAAACTGCGACTCCGGCAATCTCTGAGGAGGCTTTCTTCTTTGCGAGCAGTTCCTCAATCCAAGTGTAAATCGCCAGCACGGCAAAACCAATCCAAATTGCAAAAGCGTAGAATGAGCCGGCATAGGCATAGTCCCTCTCACGCACCTGGAACGGCGGTTGGTTAAGGTAAATCACAATCGCGATTCCCGTCATAAAGAAGAGCAGGAACGTGACCCAACAGCCCCGCTTGTCCCTCGCGAACTGGAAAAACAGTCCGAGAAGCCCCAAAAGCAGGGGCAGCATATAGTAGTGGTTCTTGCCTTTATTCTCCTTGAGATAGTCAGGCGCATCGCTCTGGTCGCCGAGCCGTATTTCGTCTATGAACGGGATACCGCTTTCCCAGTTACCCTCGAAAATCTCTCCCGGGCTCGGGCTGTGAACGTCGTTCTGGCGACCGGCGAAGTTCCACATGAAGTAGCGCCAGTACATCCAGTTAAGCTGATAGTCAAAAAAGAAACTGAGGTTTTCGCCCATTGTAGGCTTGCGATAGTGTCCGCCTGCCTTGCCTCCGTTCTTCATATAAGAGCCGTAGAACTGCTTGTAACGGTCATCGACGCCGTTTCCGCTGTTCCACATGCGCGGAAAAAGCATCTTGTCGCCGCCCTCATAGACGATGTTTCCGAATGACGGAGCTTTGATGTATTTTCCGTCCATCGGCGCCCAATACCAATCGTCTTCGATGTAATAGTCCGAGTCGAAATACTGTCCGTAGATGAGCGGTGTGCTTCCATACTGTTCGCGGCTGAGGTAGCGGCAAAGGGTGAAAGGATTATCGGGCTGGTATTCGTTGGTCGGCGTGTGTGCGCATGAACGGATAATCACAATCGAGAACACGGAAAATCCCACAACGATGGTCGTGAAGCACAGCAACAGCGTGTTGAGAAACGCCTTCTGCTTCTTCATTGTCACGAAAAGGCCCCAAAAACATAGCGCAAAGAGCAACACAACGAAGAAAACAGCTCCGGAATTGTACGGCAGATGGAGCGTGTTCACGAAGAACAGGTCGAAATAGGCCGCAATCTTCGGAAGGTAAGGTATTATCACAAAGAGAATAAGGGCCAGAATCACGCACGAGAGCGTAAAGATTCCAACGAGTTGGCGGAATGTATATCCCTTATCCTCACGCTTCCTATAATAATAGAGGAACACGAGGCACGGTATCGTCAGCAGGTTCAGCAGGTGTACGCCTATCGAGAGGCCCATCAGGAAGCAAATCAGCACAATCCAGCGGTCCGCGTAAGGCTCGTCCGCCTGTTCATACCATTTGGTCATCGCCCAGAACACGATTGCCGTAAAGAGCGAGGACATCGCATAGACCTCACCTTCCACTGCGGAGAACCAGAATGTGTCGGAGAAACAGTATGCGAGCGCTCCAACGGCTCCGCTTCCGTATATGGCAATGGCTCTACCTATGGAATATTTCCCGTCCTCACCGGGCTTGACGATGCGTTTGGCGAGAAAGACGATGGTGAGATAGAGAAAAAATATCGTCAATGCGGAGCATATCGCACTCATCGAATTGACTGCCACCGCCGCATGCATTTTGTCCGTGAACATCGTGCAAAAACGCGCAATCAACTGAAACACAGGGTTTCCCGGCGGATGTCCGACTTCAAGTTTATATGACGAGGCGATGAACTCTCCGCAGTCCCAAAATGATGCGGTGGGCTCGATTGTGAGAAGGTATGTAACGGCGGAAATCAAAAAAACGACTGCCGAGGTCACATAATTCCAAAGATTGAATCTTTTTTTATCCATTTTATTTGTCGAATAACCCGCAAAGATACAAATAGATTGGTAATATTTGCAAAAAGATATATCAGTTTCCCCGTTTGGCGTTATAGCCGGCGGATTTCAGGAGTTCCGTCACCCTGTCTCGAAAATCGCCTTGAATAACAATCTCTCCATCCTTTGCGCTGCCACCGACGCCGCATTTGACTTTGAGCATCTTTCCAAGCCCCTTCAAGTCGTCCTCATTTCCGACAAATCCGGTTACGAGTGTAACCTGCTTTCCGGCGCGTCCCTTGCGGTCAATCTTCACCACAAGCTTCTGCTTTGAAGGCTCGAGTGTTTCAGCCTCAGGCTCCTCCTCTGTCTGATATTGAAAATCAGGATTGGTCGAGAACACCACCCCTAGTCTGCTTTTCCAATCGTTATCCACTGCCATAATCCAATAAAAATCAAATATTCACAAACTTCCGCAGCGACAGCCACATACCCATCGCCCGCTTCATCTTGCAAATATAACCAAATCTATCCGTAACCTTATCCTTTTATTTTCAGCGCATATTTATTATTTTTGCACGACAAAGCCCGGTTTCGAGAATCCTTTGGGACGGACCGGATGGAAAGACCGGCTGAAAGGACATGGAGGAAAGGCCGGGCTCAAGGAAAAGAATTGAAAATCATATTATTATGGATGCAGAACAGATTACTTTGACGATCGCTACGGGCGTGTCGATTCTCATTTTTCTGCCGGCACTCCCACGTTTTGTCAACCTGTTCAGCCAACTATGGTCAAGTCTGTTCCGGACCGGCACTTGCATTCGCATAGAAGACAGCAGGAAAGTCCAGCGCAGCCGCGACATTGTTTTCTGGGCGAGCGTTCCGGGCCTCATGACGATTGTCTGGCATTGCGGTCTCTATGCACCGGAATGGCTCAAAGCCCTGCCTCCACAGTTCCATCTCCCGTGCGTTGCGGGAGTTATGCTCGGCTATTTCCTTCTGTGTATCACGCTCGGCCATATAGTTTTGCAAAGAAGGCTCAGAACAAAAGTCTACGAGGCAGCGACCGGATGCCCAAAGAATTTCTGGATTCTGCTTGCGTTCACACTGTTTGTCGCAACCATACCGCTAAAATCATCCGGAATCGGCAACAATGTGTCTGTAATTGTAATGTACTGTATTACAGGCCTGTTATATTTCATCTTTTTAATACGAAGATTTCAAATTTTTGCTTCCGATAGCAATTATTTGACAGCAATTTTGTACCTTTGCGCCCTTGAAATTCTGCCGACAGCATTGTTTGTGACCTCGGCATTGATTTTTTAAAGATATGAGCGCAAAAAATATTCTCATCTCACAGAAGCAGCCGCAGACGGCCTCTCCATACGATGCACTTGCAGAAAAATTCGGAGTCAAGTTCGAATTTCTTCCGTTTTTTCAGATGGAGCCTCTTACTTCCCGCGAGTTCAGGACACAGAAAATCAACATATCCGACTACACGGCCATCGTGTTCTCGGCAAGGACGACCATTGACGCGTTTTTTCAACTTTGTGACGAACTCCGAGTCAAGATTCCCGAGACGATGAAATATTTCTGCACCACGGAAATCGTAGCCAACTACCTCCAGAAGCACATCGTCTACCGCAAGAGAAAGATTTTCTTCGGAGACGGGAAACCGGAGTCGGTGATGAATCTCATCGGACCGAAGCACAAGGGCGAGAAATTCCTCATAACGACCAGCGACTCAACCGGTAAGGATGCCATAACAAAGCTGTTCGAGGCCACCAAATTCGACTTTACTACAGGAGTATTCGTCAAGTCGGTACCGCAGGACCTCACGGCTGTCGACCTTCACAAGTACGACGTAATTGTCGTGTTCAATGCAGCTGACGTCAAGTCACTCTATGCCAACTTTCCGGAGTTCAAGCAGGAGAACATCAAGTTCATAACCTACGGACGCTCAGTTGTGAAGGCAATGGAAGAGGCGGGTCTAAAGATTGAAATTTCCGCCCCGACTCCAGAAATTCCTTCCGTATCAAAGGCTCTTGAGAACTACCTCATCAACGAAGAATAAGCCACTGACAGATATGACGGATGCCGCACCCCTCACTTTCTCCAAGGAGGAAAGGATTTGTGGCGAGAAGAGCGTATCGCATCTTCTTGCCAAGGGACATTACGGAGCAGGGGGCTCATTCCGTTTCTGCTGCACCGGCAACGACAAGGGATTCTCGAGGATAATGATCTCTGTCCCAAAGAAGATGTTCAAGAGAGCGGTGAAACGCAACCTGATGAAGCGCCGCATCCGCGAGGCCTATCGCCATCAGAAAGACCTTGTCAAGGACACCCCTGTCGACATTCTTCTCATCTACAACAGTAAGGAACTTATTCCCTACACCGACGTCTTCACCCAAGTCGGCAACATTCTCCGGCGGGTTTCAGCAAAATACACTTCCAAAAACAAGAACAAGGAGTAACTGCTACATAGAAGAAAGTCTCACGACATCATACAAAAAATATCGGAGGAAAATGAGAGATTTCATTTCCTCCGATATTTTTTTGCGGCGCGTTTTAGAGATTGGATTTGCACATATAGGAGAACGCCACAAAACAAATAGTTTTCTGGTTGCAAATGTCGCCCATTCCAATCTCTTAAGGGTTGTAAATCCCGTTGTTTTAACTGTTGTTTTTGTTGTATTACAGACTACACGCGCTCCCAAAGCCTATGGAACCGGATCATACCCACTCCCGCCCCAAGGATTACAGCGAAGAATTCTCCACACAGTAAGAGCCAGTCCCTTGAAAGGCCCATGCTTCCGGAAAGCCTGCAAAGCATACTCCGAACACGTCGGGGTGAACCGGCAAACAGGAGGTTTCAGAGGCGATATGCAGACCCGATAGAACTTGATGAGCCAAATGAACGGAGCAGTGGCAACTTTCCTTGCCACTGCCCTGCACTTTCCCAGTCTGTCATATTTCGAAGCCATCCTAAAATTTCTTTTCTTCTATTCCGCTGCAATAGGTTTCCATCTGACGGTTTTTCCGATGCCCATGATGGAGCCGCGTATGGCAATCATGTTGTCCTTGGTGAACTGTACCGTGGCGTCAGCGCGGATGCCGCTGGTCGGGTCATAGATTTTGCCCTTCCAATGCTTCTTCTCAGGATTATACTTGAGATTCCACATGATTATCATCTCGTTGCATGGTTTGTTGCGGAGCTCCTTGTCCGGATTCTTGGTGTCGAGATAGATGTTCCCGTCCTTGTCATACATGTTCTTGCTCCAATAATTCAAGAACTTATAGGTGCCGTCAGCCTCCTTGTAGCAGCGAACTTTCGACTGCTCTCCGTTATAGTCGATAAAATAATTGCCGATGATTCCATCAGCCGAATTGTTGCGGGACTCCTGTGCGGAGAGCGCGATTGTGCCTACGGGAAGTCCCATGACGATGCCGAGGACAAGAGTGATTATCCTTTTCATAAAAAACGTATTATAAATTTCTCCTATAGTGACTATCCGGAATCCGTCTGATTATGACTCCGAATTCCGAACGAATTGCAAATCCTGTGCAAAATTAGGAAAAATAAATATAATATCGCCATGAGCCGACAAACACACAAATGAAATAACTCGCGGAATCGGCGAGTTATTTGCACGATTCCGCGAGTTATGCAATGCTATCCAAGAGTCTGGGAAAGACCGTTGAGAGCCTTTTCATAGATTTTGTTACTCCATTGCGATTTCAAATCATTTGACTTATATTTGCCTATGGCTATAAACCGTTGGTTATTATGGAAAAGTCAAGATTTGTGAATACTGGAAGTTTCGTACCGGATGAGAATTATTCAACTTGGTTGAAATCAGTCAAAGGGAGACTCAAACACGCTCAGATAAAAGCGTCCGTAAGGATTAACCAGTCGATGCTCGAATTCTACTGGGAACTTGGACACGACATCAACGCCTTGCAGAATACTTATTCTTGGGGAAGCGGTTTCTTCGATAAATTGAGTTTGGATTTGAGGAACGAATTTCCTGGGCAGGAAGGCTATTCTGTCACCAACCTTAGATACATCAAAAAGTGGTATACATTTTATAGTCAATGTGATACAATTCGTTACCAAGTTGGTAACGAATTAAAAGACTCAATGCCGGAGAAGTTTGCATACATTCCGTGGAGACATCATATCGATATACTCAGGAGATGCAAGAATCTGGAGGAGGCCTTATTCTATATTGACGAGACTATTGCTAATGGATGGAGCCGAAGTGAGATGAACTTTCAGATAGATTCCAATCTCTTCGCAACGAGAGGCAAGGCTCTATCAAATTTCAATGAAAAACTTCCGGCAGTTCAAGGTGAACTCGCCAACGAGATACTCAAAGGAGAATACAAACTTGATTTTCTGCCAATTACGGGAGAGGTAGAGGAAAGGAAACTCGAAGATGCCTTGGCGCAGAACATTACAAGGTTCCTTCTTGAATTGGGAAGTGGATTTGCGTATGTAGGCAGGCAAATGGAATTGAGGATTCCTGGTCCGGATGGGACTTCTTTCTTCCCGGATATGGTATTCTACCACATCAAGATGAAATGCTATGTGGTAGTGGAGCTCAAGGTGGTTGACTTCGTTCCCGAATTTGCCGGGAAGATCAATTTCTATGTCAATGCTGCTGATGCACTGCTGAAGGGCGAAGACGACAATCCGAGCATCGGGCTATTGATTTGTCGTGCCAGAAATAAAACTGTGGTCGAGTGGTCACTTAAAGGCATCAGCAATCCTCTCGGTGTCGCCACTTATCAATTGCAGCAAGTCGTCGATAATACTATCGCAGAACAGGAAAATCAATAATCCGATGTCCGGCCTATTTCCCGTGCTTGCCAAAATGGTGGCGGAACTGCTCGACCGTGAACTTCAGGTGCTTGCGGACAGCCCTCGTGCTGATTCCGAGGGCGGCGGCAATCTCCTCCTGCTTCATGCCCTCAATCCTTGACATATAGAATATCTGCCTGGTGCGGGGCGAGAAGGAATCCGCGAACCGCATGACGTCGTCCAGCAGAATCTCGCGTTCCCCTGCCGACCGCCAGGCTTCCGGTTCATGTTCCGGACAGGCGAGAATCTCCCATGAGCGGGAGGATATGTTCTCGATGCTGACCACATCGCCGGTCCTGAGCCTTTTTGAGATGACATTCATGCAGTCATTCCGCACGGCGCGGAACAGATAGGAATCAATCTTGTCCCTCATGACGCCCGGTTTCTGCTCAAGAAGCCTTGAGAGCACATTATATATGACATCCTCGGCGACGGTGACCCCGGAATTAAGAACATGACGGACATACTGAATCATGCGGGGATAAGTTCTCCGCACGAGTTCCTCCATTTCTTTCTCGGAGTATCCGAACGCCTTGTTCTCCGTCACCGTCATTCTATCTTTTTTCCATCACCGTCATTCTATCACGTATGTTTTCTTCTCCGGGCCGACACCCTTGATTGTCAGCCTCTTCCAGTGAGGAGGAAGAGCGTGGTTCCCAACCTGCATAACACCGCCGCCAGGTGCGAACTCGAGACCTGCAAAACCGAAGATGACGGCCTGAAGGGTTCCGCCCGCCCCGGTCGCGAAATAGGGATTGGTGCCGCCCTTGAACTCCGCCAGCACGCCGAACGGAGGCAGGGCATTGGGACGGTATGAGTCAACGAACCACTTCCACGCCTGAGCCGCGTCCCCGCAGCGGGAACAGATTACGGAAAACATGGACTGGGTCATGGCCGGGGTCTTTTTCTGCGGCACCTTCCGGCTGTAGTAGTCCAGATCCGCCAGCATCCGCTTCCTGTCCGTAATCACCCGCAGCGGAAAGGCAAGGAGATTGACGTCCGCCTGCTTGATTTCTGCGCCGTCATAGCCGGCGTGTTCGAGCGTCACCCCGTCGGGCATCCTGTCGAAGAACAGATTCTCGGAAATTTCCTTCCATATCGGCGGTGTTCTGTGCCCGAGAAGCCGTCCAGCCTCGACCGCATACCTGAGGTTGAGCATCGCGGCGGCGTTCGTGTAGGCATTGTCGTCCTTGTTCAGAGCCCATTCGTCCGCGCACATGACATTGTCGATGTGCCAGAAACCGTCGTCCTTCTTCTCAGCCCGGCTCGCCCAGAACTCGGCCGTGGCCTGAAGAACCGGCCAGCCGCGCGTCTCAAGCCACTCCCGGTCGCCCGTCACGAGGTAGTACCGCCAAAACCCTATGGCCACATCCGCCGTGACATGATGCTGAAACGTGCCGGAGAGAGAGGTCGCCGGGGTGTCCTCCGCTCCCGTCGAAGAGCTTTCCCACGGGAACATCGCTCCCCGGAAGCCGTAGGCGGCAGCATTGCGCCGGGCCTCGTCCAGACGCAGGAACCTGTACTCCAGCATCGACCGGGCCAGTTCCGGATGGAGCATCAGGAGCGGTGGCATCATGAACATCTCGCTGTCCCAGAACACATGACCGTTGTAGCCGAGTCCGCTGAGCCCCATAGGGGAAGGTGAAAATGCCGTGCCCTCGCGGGTGAAGCTGTAGAGGTGGTAGAGCATACTCCTGACTTCCTTCTGTGCCTGAGGGGCTCCATCTATGATTATGTCACTCTCCCACAGTCTGTTCCACGCGAGACGATGCCGCCGCAGCAGCTCTCCCTCCTTCTGAAAACGGACGTATGTCACAATCCGCTCGGCCTGATTCAGGGGATCCGCAGTATGGACGGAAGATATGAGCGAGCCGACCACCGAGAACTTATATGTCTCCCCCTTCCGGAGAGTCTTCACGAACGAAAGGTTATGCGAATCCGAAGAGGGCTGCTTATGGACCGTCGGGATGTTCCTGTCCGCCTCAGGAAAGAGGAACGCGGACGAGGCCGCTGTCCTGACCGTACCGTTCGGGGAGAACGCAGTCGTGGTCAGCACGGTGTATGGAGGATCTGTCTTGTGGTGGAACTCGAATGAGTTGGTCATCATCGACGCTCCGTGCAGGGACTGCGGCACAAGATGCTCCGCACGGGCCTCAAACCCGACGTCCTCGGACGCGGACAGGCTGACCTCCATAAGGGCGGCATGGGCGATGTGCCTCAGGGCGCAGTATCTGTATGAAACGTGCACTCCCCGGAAGTCAAAGTCCCCGACAAATTCGCCGTTCCTCATGTCAAGGCACTGGACAAAGTTCTGTATATTCGAGCGCCTTACCCTTGTCCCGCCGATGCTCATCACCAGACGCAGGGGATTGATGTTGGGCAGGAAGTTGTTCACTCTTCCGCGTCCGTAGAAGTCATAAACTCCGGCAAGGACTGTCTCGGCTATCCCGAAAGGCTCGGGAGACGACACGAGCCCAATGACCCCGTTGGCCGAAGTGACTCCATAATATTCCGACGCATCTGGCTCGGGAGCCACAAGCATCCAGCTATCGTCCACCGCATCCCGCGTACCCGCGTTCACGGCATCCGGAGTCCCTGCTGACAGGACAGTGGAACAGGCCAACATAGCGGCCGCCACCATATATCCTTTACATATCCTTTTCACCATACAACCTTTTGAGTCCACAAATTTCCGAAATTATCCTTAACTCTCACCTCTCCTTCCCGTGTTTTTCCGCTCGGCACGACTCTGAACATATATTGTGACTCCGTCGGCTTCGCGTAATCGGCAGCCCTGCCTTCCAGATGCCCGAGCGAGTCGGCGATGGCCTCATAATCCGGGTCATGCTCCGGATGATGCTCCATGTCGCAGACCTCCTGTCCGTTTTCGTACCACTCCGGCGTGCCCCAGAAGTTCTCCGTCCAGTTCCAGATGTTCGCCTTCACATAGCCGTCTCCGGTCCTTGCCGGGCTGTACGCCCGAATCTGATATGAAGCGTCCCTGCCGACCGACTTGTAGTACCAGCTCATGTCGTCTCCCTTCACGGAGCACACCATGTAGCCGTTAGGCACGCCCTCGGCCGTGAGTTCCCGGTTGGAGCGCAGCTGGCCGTTGCAGCGCGCGACCGTCACGCTCACAACATTGGAGATGCCGTCCGGGTGGCCGTTGTTCCGGTAGTCGTAGCCGAAGTTGTCGTGATAGTGGCCGGACCAGGAATAGACGAAGCGGTAGGAGGTGAGGAGGTCGCGGTAGCGCTCATAATTGACATAATACTTGCTGAAGGAACCGTTCGGTGTGTTTCCCCTCTTCTTGAACATCTGCGCATGGCCGCAGAGCACGATTGTCCTGTCCTTCGGGATGTAGGACAGGTCGGCCTCAAGCCATTTCATCTGGTCGTCGTCGATGCCGTAGCCATACCTTGCCGTCGGGTCCGTGCGGTCATACATGATGTCGTTCACCACCACATAGTGAATCCTTCCGATGTTGAAGGAATAATATGCCGGGGATATGTAGGTCTCGTAGAACGGCGTCCCGAGCCCGGTCTCCCACATCGTGTTCTGGTCGTAGTCGTGGTTCCCGATGACATTGAACATCGTCACGCCTCCGCCTTCGACTATGTCCGCGTAGTCGTCATATCCCGACATCCAGTTATATACGAGGTCTCCGAGATTTATGGAATATACAGGACCCTTCACCGTGTCGGCAAGGGCGACGATGTCCGGAAGAACCACATCGCGGAACCTCTCGCCGGAGCCGTCGCGCCCGAGCCCCCTCATCTGAGGATCGCCGACCATGACAACGGTGTAGTCCTCCTCGACGCCCGCCCTCGGGGTCAGGGTGAAGTTGGCCTGCACTGCCTCTTCGTACCGTTCAACGCGCCGCCAGAAAAGTGGAATGTTGTTGTGAGTCGGAATCTCATACTCCGCCGGGATGGAAATGAAGATGAACCTCGTCCGCGTAAGGTCGCTCTTCATCTGATATTTTCCCCAGCCGTCGGTCCGCACGCACTGAAACCCGTCGCTTACGACCACGCCGGGGACAGGCCGCCCTTCCGGTGTCGCTATCCTTCCGAAGACATTCGTGCCGTCGGGAAGCGGGGACACTCCCACCGCCATGTCGTCCGCAGCCTCACCCGTCACGGAAACTTTCTTCGCGAAGGCCGCCACATTTCCGGTCCTTCCCGTGACGGCCTTCACCTGTCCGCGATTGACACATTCCTTTATGACCGCATCCTCCGAGGCGCAGCCGCTGATGCGGCCGGCGATGCCCGCGGTGTGGATGGCCCTGTCGTGATTCTCGTACCTGTTGCCGCAGGGGCCGCTGGTCACGGTGCCGTAGTTGGTGCAGTTTCTCAGATACGCCGCGTCCGAAGCGTCGCCCTTGGCGTATATGTTTCCGGCCAGACCGCCCACGCAGGAGGCATGGTCGGGACTGAAGCCCGAGAACTCCACATCACCGCGGTTGATGCAGCCCGCTATGTGGGTGCCTCTTCCCATGAGTCCGACCAGTCCTCCGACGGACGAAGGCTGCTCATTCGTGACGCATATTCCTCCGTAATTGTTGCAATCGACTATCGTGAGGCCGTCATGAGGCATTCCGCAGATTCCTCCGGCCATCATCGGATGGATGCCCTCCGTGGTGACGGAACCGAAATTGTCGCAGGAATTGACGTCGCCCTTGGTGAATCCGACAATTCCGCCGACATTCGACGCCAGCCCCTCCACGGTCTTCTCCGCAGCGACGGACTCGGCGTTCAGACTGCCCCTGTTGACGCAGCCCTTCACGACTGCCTTGTAGACGTCTCCCGTGATTCCTCCAATCCGGCAGGCCGGGATGTCTCCCGAATAAGAGACGGAGCCGCTGTTCTCCGACGCCGCCACCTGGGCGCCCGGCAGAAGCTTGTGACGGAAGCCGCCGGCAATGCCTCCGAGCCTTATGGCGACTTTGTCCGGTTTCTGCAGCGAACCGGAGCACTGCGATGAAATCTGTCCGGAGTTCCAGCAGTCGTATATCATCGCGTAGTTGATTCCCACGATTCCGCCAATCCAGAGGACATTGTCGGCGTAGGAGGACCTGTGCACAATCCGGCCGCGGTTCTCGCAGGAAAATATGCTTCCGCAGTTTATGTCGGCGATGAATCCTACGGCATATTCCCCGCTCCGGCTCGTAGCCTTCATCTGACACGATGAGTCGATGACCAGATTCCGGACCACACCGCCCTGAAGAAGTTCGTGAAATAGTCCCGAAGAGGCCTTCCAGTTCATGAACTTGTGCCCGCATCCGTCGAAGGTGCCTCCGAAGGCGGATATTCCCGGGAATTTCTTGACTTTGGCCATGTCGATGTCGGCCCCAAGGCAAACGATGCCTTCCTCATTCCGCCACTCCGACGTGCTCGCTCCGGCATTGCAGGCCGCAGCAAAGTTCACGAGGTCGGCGGCCGTCCTTATGTCACCCGCACGGGAAGTGAAGCCCGCGAGGAAAAGCAGAAGAACGGTAAGCCTCAGGCTTCTCACCGCTGAGGCATATCCGTTTTTCACAAGATTCAGCGTCATTTTCATATAATCCCGTATCATTCCCTTTTTACCATTCAATCGTCGATGAATACTGATTGCCGAAACGGTCCTTCACCGTCACCGTTCCCTTTCCCTTGGCACCCGACACCCTGCATCTGAACAGGGAAGGATGAGCCGTCTCGTTCAGGCTATAGCCCACATTGTAGCGGCTGAAATAGGACTTGTCCCTATAGGCTTCCCAGATTTCCTTCTGCGGACGGTCGTAGGTCGCGGAAATGTTCGACATTGCCTGCCCGTTGAACTTCGGGGTTTCCCACGCGCTGTCCCACATATAGACATTGGCATAGACATAGTCCCCGTCCTTGGAAACGCCTATCTGGTGAGACTCGTCGAGCTTCACATCCCCGATGTAGGCCACCCCGTCGCGATACTCCCACGCACGGAGCCTGAAGTCCGGCGGAGTTCCGCAATGCTTCCCGGTCTGGTAGGCAAGAGGCTTCCATTTCCAGGAGATGTCCTCACCGTCAACCGTGACGACAAGAAATCCCCTCGGGGTGCCGTCGGCGAGGTACTCGTTCGTGTAGAGCTCTCCGGTCGAGCGCGGCAGGGTGTGGCACTCAAGACGGTTGGCGAATTTGCCGTGTCCGGACGGGTAGATGTAGTTGAACGTCTGATGTGTGTGCCCGGCCCAGGCATAAACGGCCCTGTACTTCGCCAGCAGGCTGGCATAGTCGTTCCCATGCCTGCATGTGCCCCTTGCCCATTTGTCCGAGCCGTTGATTTCCCGGAACGCGGGGGCGTGGGTGCAGAGCATTATGGTTGACGAGCGCTCGACAAAGGCAAGGTCGCCCTGAAGCCACTCCCAGACATCGTCGGTCAGTCCCTCGCTGTAGTCGTTGAGCAGACCGCCGCTCCCCTTTTTCATAATAAGATTGTCCAGAACGACATAGTGCAGCTTTCCGATGTTGAAGGAATAGTTGCACGGGCCGAAATTCTCCTCGAACACACGCCTGCCCTGCTCGTCGTCTTCGGCCGAGGTGTCGTTGTCGTGGTTGCCTATGACATTATAGGTCGGGAAGCCCATGCCGTTCAGGCCCTCCACATACTGCGCGTACAGGGACATGTCCTCATGGACGAGGTCCCCGAGGCATATTCCATAGACCTTCTGTCCGGAAACGGAGGCCGCGTATTCCTTCAGGTCCCGGTAGAGGTCGGCACAGCAGTCCAGCGAATGATAGGCCAGCTTGTCGCCTCCACGGCTGCGCGGACGCGGCTGCGGGTCCGCCGAAATGAGCAGTGTGTATCTGTCCGCGCCGGACGGAATCTTCTTCAGCGAGAAGTCCGCGACATAGGCATTGCCAATCTTCTGACATTCGGACAGTTTCTTATAAAAGACCGGGACTCCGCCCTTGACCGGCGACTCGTAGCCGGATGGGGTGCTGACGCTTATGAACTTTACGCGGTCAAGGTCGCTGTCAATCCGATAGACTCCGTCAGCGCCCGTCTTTACAGACTTGAGGCCGTCTGTCACCACGACTCCCTCAAGGAGACGGAGGTCATAGTCCGTCACCTTCCCCGTCACGGTGTATTCACCGGAGGGTTCCTGTTTGCCGGTGTCCGGCTTTGCCTGCAGAGTGCAGCCCCACAATAGGGCGACCGCAAGCGTCACAATGAGAAAATGTCCTTTCATCTGTTCCCTCAATTTCCAAAGCGCCGTCATTATTCCAGAGCACCGTCCCACAGGCCGATGCCGCTTACTGACGGAGTTCCCGTCCCGACAACATAGTTCGCGACGTTCGCCGAAGTCACATTGATTCCCGATGTCGCGTTACCGTTCTCCATGACCGCTCTCATCATTCCGCCGTACAGACAGTCCGTAATGCGGCTTCCCTCGTCCGACTTGCCGGCGATTGCGCCATAGACGAGCTTTTCTATGCTTTCCTTGCTCGACCCGACCTTGCCGAAGAAGCGGCTGCCTGAGATGTCAGTGGAAAGTCCTATTGCAACGAGGCCGCCGGCGTAGAGAGGAGAACTGTGTGCCTGAATGTCGCCCAATGCACGGCAGCCTGTCACCTTTGAGTTTTCCAGCTTGCCGGCTATGCCTGCGGAGGCATGAGGGTAGTCGCCGGAGTTGCCGGTGGATGTGCAGTCCGACATGGCTGCGTTTCTCGCGTATGCGACGATGCCGGCGGAAGCGCCCCTGCGGAGAGTGAAGTTCCCGGAATTGACGCATCCCGACACCGTGAGCGTGCCTCCGGTCGATGATGCCGCAGCATTCATGTCGAACGCTCCGAGTATGCCTCCGACGCAGGTGAAGGAGTAGGTTCCGCCGTCAGGGCTGCAGTTATTCTGTATGCCGGAGTAGATAGCCGAAGTGTTGCCGCAGTCGCTTATCACGGATTCCCTTCCTGCGAAACCAGCGATGCAGCCCACCACTCCGCCGACGGCAGACTTGCTGTTCGTCCTGTTGTCCGACCTCCCGGCCTCAACCTTCGCGGCTGACTTGGAACCGGTCACCGTGCAGGCCTTGGCCGCATATCCGAGAATGCCGCCGACATTGATGCCATTCTCAAAATAAGGAGCGTCGGCCTTGCCGTCAGAACCGTTGCCTCTCCTGCACGCGACACAGACCTCCGACCCCTCCTTCGCGGCACATCCGCTGAGGGAAATAAAGCTTTCCGCCCAGCCGAGGATGCCGCCGACGGCGCAGGTAGAGTCCGATGTGATTCTCGGTCCCTTACCGTCACGGTGCAGCCTCACCTCAATCTTGCCGCCAAATTCCGCATTCTTCATCGGGACGTCCTGCTTGACCCCGCCGACAAATCCGCCCACACCCAAGGCGCAGTTGTCCGCCATATTCATGACCAGGATCGAGCCTTCGGAAGACGCTCCCGCGAAATCCAGCTCGACAGCCATTCCTCCGACCTCAACCTGTCCGTACAGACCGCCGACGAAAATGTACTTGGAAGTGCCGTCGCTCACGATGTCGCCCTTGTTGGAGTTCGCATTCAGATAACCCTGTCCGCACCAGCCCGCGATGCCTCCGGCCTTGACCGTGTTCGCACCCGAGGTAATGTGCAGGGCACCGCCGTTGAATGAATCAGAGACGCCGCCAAGCGCATAGCCCGCTACTCCGCCGGCATAGACATTTCCGTTCACGGAAGCCTCGGACACAGAAGCGTAGTTCTCGCAGCCCTTCACCGTTCCGGTCTGTTCCACGCGGGCGGCAATTCCGCCGACGCCATGCTCCCCTGCCGACGACTCGTCACTGACCTCGCCGCTGTTCTGACAGTATTCCAGAGAACCGGAGAGTTCCGCGACGACGCCTCCCGTCATGACCGGGGCATCCATGTCGCTGAACTCCACGGAGAGCGCGACGCTCCCCTGATTCTTAGACTTCTCGATCACCGCGTCTTCCTGCACCCTGCCGACAAGTCCCGAAACAAGCGCCGATATCATCGACTCATGCTCGTGGAAACCTGCCGTAACCGTCCCGCTGTTCGTGCAGGCCGTCACCACCGAGTTCTCCAACGATGCCGCTACGGAAGCCCACACGGCGGCCGAACCGGCCATGACAGGCTTGGTGAACGAGCATGAGGCATCGACGGTCAGGTTGCTCACCGTTGCGTCGGAACAATGTCCGAACAGCGGGGCGGCATCCTTCAGATTGAGGAGCGAGTGTCCCTTTCCGTCAAATGTCAGACTGAAAGGACGTTCCTCCGTACCTATCGGAGTCTCCCACTGAACTCCATCCATATTGACATCACCAAGCAGAGTGACGTTTCCGTCGTCATCGGTCCAGTCCGAGATGTCCCCGCCGCCGTTGAAGGTCTCGGCAAAGAGCCGCATTCCCTTTCCGGTGAGGATGCCGTGGGCGACATTGTAGCCCTGACAGACGGGAGGAAGTCCGATGGCCTCGGAAGAGATGAACTGGTTCAGGGATATCTGCACTTCGCGGTTCGAGCGCGAGTCGCTCAGGTTCTCGCCGAGGCGGAAAACATATCTCGTCAGTCCGTCGTCCGCGCTCTCCTGCGTCACCGTCACGTCATCCGGCGCATTGACCCCGCTCACGACTGCATCGGGGACAAGAATCTCCAGAGCACCGGAACCATCGGCCGGCAGAAGCACGTTGCCGGCATCGTCGTAGGTCAGTTCCGTTCCGAACTGCCACATCGAGACATACGCCCCGGCATCCTCGCCGCTTCTGCTGAAGGCAATGCGCCCCATGCGCGACTCCTCCTCATTCGGTCCGGAAGCAATCGTGACAGGAGTCTCGACAAAGTCCCCGCGTGGCATGGACTCTCCCTTGTTGACTACCAGCCACCGGTTTTCGGGCATCACTCCCCATTCCACTCCCGGAAGTGTTCTCACTATAATCTTGGCCGCGGTTCCCCCGATTCCGGACACGATGTACGACTTGCTGAATATGAACGCATTGCCGGACTGGGTGAGACGGAAAGGAACGGTGCGGTATTCTCCGGCGGAGAAGGTGAGCGTCGCCGGCTGGCGGGATTCGAAAGAGTCGTTCGGAAGGATGTTCAGCGTGAACCTGCCCGTTCCGCGATGTTCCTCCTGAACCACCGTGCACCAGGGCTGGTCGGAAGCCACGTTCCACCTGACATTGTCGTCGTTGAGTTCCACGTCAAACTCCAGTTTATGTCCTATGGCCGTCAGTGCCACGGTTTCGCCCACATCCGCCCCGTTCCTCCGGAACGAGACCTCGATGTTCCCCATTTCCTTCGAACTTCCGAAGTCTATGACCTCCTCGACACACGAGGTCAGGGAAACCGCAAGCAAAAGAATCGTCAGTATATATTTTTTCATGTCTTTACGGATTTATCAGTTTCTGCCCTTCGCCCTGTTGGCCCGGCTCTCCGCCGTTGATGCCCACCAGAGGTCGGTCGTCATGTTGTTGGTGCCGCCGAGCCAGCCGGCCACGGCCTTCGCGTACTGCTCCGCGTTGTAGAAATCCTCCGTCGCCGGATAGCGCATCCTCGTCGGGAGCACGCAGCCGTTTTCCGCCGCCTCGCCGTTGGTCTTCAGAAGCGGATAGCCGGTGCGCCTGTAGTCACACCACGCCTCGGTACCGCACCAGAATGTAGAGACCCATTTCTGCGGCATGATATACTCAAGGGCATTGTTCGGGTCATAGCTTCCGTCAAGGTGGTCAATGAATCCGGTCAGTTCGGCGGAAGTGGAGACAAGTGTTTTGTTCCATTCCAGAACGGATGTCCGCACGGCCTCCAGATAGAGTTCCTTCGTTTTCTGCCCGCTCATGGTCAGCCATCCGCGAGCCGCCGCCTCGGCAAAACAGAACAGTACCTCCGAATAGTTCAGAATCGCATAGGACTCCGCATTCTTCAGGTCGCCGATGTGCCATGACGAGGTGGATTTCCGCGGATAGCGGCCGATGGACGAGTTGCCCGCCATTGACGTCGCCACGCTGAAGAAATAGGACATGTCCGAACGGGACAGCTGCGTCGGGGCTCCGGCACAGTCATCGACTCCGAGGGCGACGAGGTTCGGGTTCGCGCTGAAATCTTTCTTGGCATTGCTGTATTTATGGAAGTAGTAGAAATAGCGCGGGTCCTCGAAATCGTCTCCCATCATGGTCTTTACGAGTGTCCGGCATGCCGCCTCGGCGTTCCACACTCCGGAAGTGGTCGAATAGAACGGGGTGAACAGGGCCGAGTTGGAATAGCTGAACCCGACTCTCGCCGCATCGGCAATCTCCCCGAACACCGGATACTGGCCGTTCCCGGAGAAGGAGTCATATATCTCCGAAATCCTGCTTATGACATTGATTTCGCCCAGTTCGTCGTTGAGCATGAAGTTTCCTCCCGTCTCTTCAATAATTTTCATCGCGGAGCGCATCAGAAGCCTTAGATACAGCGAGTTGCCGAACCTGCGCCATTTGGCGGCATCACCCGAGTACATATAATCGCACTGCCGTGAGAAATCGTCCCCGTCAATCAGTCCGTCGGTGACGGCCTCCTCTGCCTCCATGAACCGGCGGTTGGCTGTTTCGAGGGAAATGAACATATCCCTGTATATCTCCTCCTGAGAGTCGTAGGTCGTCTTGTAGCTGAAGCCCTCTCCCTGCTGGCTTATGAGGCCGGCGTTGAAATAGGGGACATTGCCGTAAGTGTCCGTGATGACTGACATCAGCCAGGTTCTCAGGACAAGCGCCACCCCTTCCATGGCCGGATTGTCCTCCCCGCGGGCAAGCTTCAGCATATACTGTGCATTGCCGAACTCCTCATAGAGGGACCACAGCGACGAGGAAATGTTCTCCGAAATGTCGTAGTTATAAATCAGCGTCGCGGAGGTCTCGAAGCTCATGTTCACCGAATACTGCATGAGTTCCGGAATCAGGTCGTAGCAGCGCTGCAGAATCTTGTACTCCGAATTATATAGAATCGGCTGCACGAACGACTCGGAAGGAACATCGTACAGGGCGTACGGATTCCTGCTCATGTCGTCGAATTTGCTGCACGCGGACAGTGCGGAAAGCACCGCGGCGGAAACAGCGAGTATCTTTATGATGACTGTCTTCATATTGCCGTCCTTAATTTAAAATGTGATTTTAATACTTGCTCCGTACTGCGCCGTCGATGGCATCTGGAGAAGGTCGAAGCCCGGAGTGAGGGCGTTTCCCCTCATGGTCACGGACTCCGGGTCAAAGCCAGGGAACCTGCTCCAACAGTAGAGATTGTTTCCGTAGGCGGCCAGCGTCAGGCCATTGATTACCTTCGTCTTTGCCAGAAGCTTCTTAGGGAACGAATATTCCAGACGCACCTCGCGGAGTTTCAGGAATGATGTGCTCACGAAGTTGGACTCCGTGCACGGACGGTCGTAGAGAGCCTGATAGTAGGCCTGGATGCCCCCGGCGGGAATCTTGTCCGTGTAAATCCTGTAGTTTCCGTCCTCAAGGAGCTGCACTCCCTTTGGAACCATCGAGCCGTCACGTCCCGCGAGGGTCGCCGTGCCCTTTCCCCGGTAGTTGAGAACCCAGTTCGTCAGGGACCAGACATGACCGCCGTACTGTCCGTCGAAGCTGATGCTTGCCTTGAGCCCCTTCCAGCTGAACTGCGTGCTGAAGCCGCCCTGCCACTTAGGCATACATTCGCCGATGTAGGACAGGTCGTAATCGGTTATGGGGCTGCCGTTCTTGTCGAGGACCATCATGCCGGAGACATCGGTCATCTTTCCGTCTGCTCCGACGGCGTATGAGCCTTCCGGGGCGCGCCTGTACTTATATCCGTACATCGAAGTGAGCGAACTTCCGACATAGGCGTACATATATGCGTAGGACGAGTACTGGGCTATGTTCCAGAAGTCTATCCCGTCGCCGAGCTTCAGGACCTCGTTCCTGTTCATCGACCAGTTGCCGCTGAGCCTCCACGAGAAATCTTTGGTCTTGAGAAGAAGGCCGCTGACGGAAATCTCGACGCCGCGGTTACTGATGGTTCCGGCATTCGTGAACACGGTGTTCACGCCCGTGGAAGTGGAAACCGGCATCTTCGCGAGGATGTTCCGGGTGTTTCCGTCATAGTAGGCCAGGTCCAGATTGAGTCTGCTGCGGAATAGCCTGATGTCCGCCCCGACTTCCCACGAGGAGACAATCTCTGGCTTCAGGGCGCTGTTCGCCTTGGTCGGCTGTGCAATCACCCCGCTCGGGAACTTTGTGCTCTGGAAATATTCCTCAATCCTGTAAGGGGCCGTGTCGTGTCCTACCTGCGCCCACGAAGCGCGAATCTTCATGAAATCGACCGCGCCGTTTGTCCTGCCGAAGTCCAGCAGCTCGTTCAGAACGACGCTTCCAGAAACCGACGGATAGAAGAAGGAGCGGTTCGAGGCCGGAAGCGTGCTTGCCCAGTCGTTCCTGCCGGTAAGGTCAAGGAACACGGCATTACGCCAGGAGAGAGAGACAAGCCCGTAAAGGGAGTTGGTCTGCCGCGCCTCCGAATAGCTCACGTTCTTGACCTCGGACTTCGAGTTGGCCAGCGAATACACTCCGGGGATGTAGAGATTGTCGGCCGTCTGCTGCGTCCTCGAATATTCGCGGTAGAGTATGCTTCCTCCGAGGTTCGCATTGAGTCCGAAATCATGGTCGAACTTCCGGTTATATGTCAGAAGGAACTCGCCCGTGTATTGCAGCGAAGCGATGTGCTGCTCCTGATACCACCCCTCCGGCTTCGCCTGGGTGGAAACGGCCTGCTGCTGGGTTCTGAACTCCTTAACGTGGTCCAGACCGCCGCGCAGCATGAGCTTCAGACCCTTCCAGATGTCGAAGTCCAGCTTCACGTTGCCGTAAATCCTGTCCCTGTCCTGCGTGTTCACGCATTCGTTGGCAATGAAATAGGCATTGTTCTTTCCTCCCGTAAGCGAGGTGTCCTGCTGCTTGCCTTCCTGGCCGTCGGCCCAGTAGTTCTTCGCCCAGTCCATGTTTATGTTCGGGGCATAGCACCAGAGGCTGTACATGATGGAAGTCGAGCCGTAGCCGGAGCCGGTCGGGATGTTGTCCATCTGCTTGCGGCGGTAGTTCAGGGTTATCTCCGAGGTGAACCATTTGATGAACTCGTTCTTTGTCCTGAGGAAGAGGTGCTGGTTGTTGCCCGGAGAGTTCGGGATTATTCCCTGCTGCCTCGTATCACTGAGCGAAAGCCGCACATAGTTGCGGCTGTTCAGCCTGCCGGACACGGTAAGGCTGTTCTTGAGCGTGTTGCCCGTCTCGAAGAAGTCCCTGAACCAGTCCCCGTTGCTGACGAAAGGAGTCTGCTCGCGGATGAAGTCCCCGGCCTCGTTCAGGCTTCCGCCTATGCCCTTGGCAATGTTGTAGTACTGGTATGCCGGAGTGCCGTCAAGCTTAGCTCCCCAGGAGAGCATCCCGGACTGGCCCGGCTTGCCGAGAGGGTTGAGGTTCGGGTCGGAGGTGTCGGTCACATAATAGAAATAGGACTGCTCATCTCCCTGTCCGTATTCATACTGGAGGTCCGGCGAGGAATTGACCGTCTCGAAGGACAGGGCGGAAGAAAACTCCACGCTCACCTTCGACTCAAGGCTTTCCGCCGACTTCGTCGTTATGATGATGGCTCCGTTGGAGGCGCTGGAGCCGTACAGAGCCGTGGCCGCAGGTCCCTTGAGGACTGTGACCGACTCAATGTCGTCCGGATTGATGTCTCCCGAGCCGTCGCCGTAGTCAATCGCGTATGCCGAGCCTTGCCCGCCGGCCTCGGAAGCCGTGGAGTTGTTGTACATGGGCACGCCATCGACCACAAACAGGGCCCCGTTGTTAGCGAAATCCACGGAAGACTCTCCGCGCAGGGTCACGCGGGTGGTGCCGCCTCCCGAGCTTGACTGCTCTATCCTCAGTCCGGCAACCTGTCCGTTAAGCCCGGAAAGCCAGTTGTTGGCGGTCGTCGCGTTCGAGATGGCCTCGGAGTTGATTTTCGACATCGCATAGCCGAGCGACTTCTCGTCCCTCTTTATGCCGAGAGCCGTCACGACCACAGAGTTAAGGACCTCGGCCTCCGGGAGCATCTTTATGTCAACTCCGGTTTCCGTTCCGACCGTGACGTTCTGAGTCTTGTAGCCGAGAAAGGAAAACTGCACGACGTCGCCCCTCCTGACTTTCAGGGAATATGCGCCGCCCGCGTCGGAGAGGATACCGTTGGTGGTGTTCAGGACGAAAACGCCAACCCCGGAAAGCGGAGCCGAGTTCTCATCGACGACCTTGCCGCTGAGGATGAATTCTTCGGGAAGTCCTCCGGAAGACTTTCCCGTGTCTCGGGGGACTTCCGCCTTCTTGATTGCGATGCTGTCGGCAATCAGCTCGTATGTGCAGCCGGTTCCCTTGAGGACGGTGTCGAGCACGGCACTGATTTTCATGTCAGTCACATCGACCGTGACCGGCGGGATGCCGGCAATCACCGCATTGCCGTAGAAGAACTGGCAGTTCCCCTTCCTTTCCATTTCGGCAAGGAAAGCGTCAACGGGTATATCCTTCACCTTGATTGTCACTTTCCTGTCAAGCACGGACGCCTCCTGTGCCCGCGCGACCGTTCCCGACAGAGCGGAAAAGACCGCGACGAGAAGCAGGACAGTCAGCTTCAGTTTATTGTTCATTGTCATATTCATTTGTTTCTGGATATATAATACTCGCCCTCATACTCCGTCACCGAAATCGGAACGGGGGAAGTCACCTCCAGCAGGCGGAAGACATCCATTATGTCCCTGCCGGAATTCTTTCCGGAGTATTTGATGTTGCAGATTTCGCTCTGGACGTGGATTTTGACGCCATACCTCCGCGACAGACAGTTCACGACCTGACGGAGAGGGGTGTCCTCGAATATCATTATGTCCGAGTTTATCCAATTTGTGGAATTGTTCACCTCCACCCTCTGCTTCGATATGCTCGAAAGTTTCTCGTCAATCCTGAGTTCCTCTCCAGGATCAAGCTTTATGATGTCGGAATTTATCCTCGCTTCGAGAGAGCCTTCATGGAGCGTGGTCACGGAATATTCATCTTCCGAATATGCGTTGATGTTGAACGACGTGCCCCTGACGATGTATGATTCCTTTCCGCAGCGTATTATGAAAAGCCGCGTCGAGTCCTTGGCGACGTCAAAGAACGCCTCGCCGTTCAGAGTCACCTCACGGGCGCACACATTGAAAGAATCGGAAAGTTTCAGCGACGAGCTTTTGTTCAGGACTATCCTCGTCCCGTCAGGAAGCTGTCTCTTATACACATCTCCGAGCCCACGAGACAGGCAGAAATCTCGT
>ERZ1026882.330-NODE-330-length-29473-cov-76.057210_pt1 | contig 29473 bp, 25 predicted proteins | sample MGYA00380171_ERZ1026882 | MGnify/ENA primary metagenome ERZ1026882 (study PRJEB33269, sample SAMEA4719807) | human gut metagenome | biome: human-associated habitat; feature: organic feature; material: feces | place: Cameroon | collected 2013-10 ...
TCTATAGAGTTCTTGACATCACGATAAGCCTTCAAACTATCCTCATATTCTTTCAGCTCTGTTGGGGTGAACTTCGCAATCTCGGCCTCCTCAAAGAGTTTAGTAAACACTTTCTCTTTCAAGGCAGCAGGACGCTTATCCAATCGGGAAAGGTTTTTCAACACATACAACCACTTATCATAAAGCGTGTCAAGTTCCTCCTCTGTCTTATTGAACTTTGCTATCTCAACATACTTGAAAGAAAGTTTGTCATTAAAAACCTTAAAAGTCTTCTTATCAAGCAAGCCTACATCATGGTTGATATCATTCTTGTCAAATGCCTCTTCTTCCAAGTCGAAGTTCAGCAGAGCAACTGTATATACATGTTCCAGCTTAAAGTTCCATTCAGCCCCTTTTGGAGCCTGTTCACGGATAGGAAAAGTAGAATAGAACAAAGAACGATCCTTGAAATACTTCTGATAAGCATTCTGCATCTCAACGATGAACTTTTCACCATGCTCATTTTCGCAATAAACATCAAAGATGGCCTTGCGCTCGGCAAAGACATCACCAACGTGCTCACTATTCAAGTACTTCACATCCTTGATGACCTGAAAACCATCAAACAGTGAATTCAAGAAATTGATGAGCAAATCCTTGTTAGGCTTTGTTCCAAAGATACGCTTAAATCCGAAATCGGTAAGCAAGCTAATATATCGTTCTTCTATCCGTCTCATATCCATCTCCTTTTAAAACGTTTAACTGAAATGTGATGCAAAAATAAGCTATTTTCTCGAAAACGCCAAAAAAAACAGCAAGAATCCTTCAAGTTATCAGCAAATTACTCAAAATAGTTTCTCCCATATTCAATGAGTTATGATGTCTATGAATTATAGAAATCTGCCCATCACCCCTTGCCAACAACCTGCTAAACGAAAAACGAGGATTGCATCCCTGCAATCCTCGCCTAACTTTAGTAAAAGATGATTAATAAAAGTTTGTTATATAAACTCTGTATATTTTTTGTTTCAAACTCATTTCATCTGAATCTTCACTTAATCCCAGAGCGACTTGCTCTTGAAATTAGATTCTGTATCTTCCTCCTCTTCGAAATCGTAATCCCAAGAGGAGAAGTCGTTTTTCTTGGCCATACCAGATTCAATTTGTCCACCACTTTCTGATGCAAGAAGCGACTCATTACTTATACGAACAACCAACAATGTTGGTCTAATATATATATTCTTCATGACAAATGCATTTTATTATTTAACAATAACCTTCTTACCATTGTGGATATAAATACCCTTCACAGGATAAGCAACCTCAATACCTTGCAGGTTATAGTATTTGTTATCATTCAAAACTTCAGTCTCTAACTCTTTAATACCTGTAGTTTCATTACCTTCAATTAAATCGTCAAAGACCATAGCCATTTTTGCCAACTTAGCAGGTGTTTCACCCTCATACTTTTCGTGGTATTGGTTTTCAAGCAACTGCCCATTGAAGTCAAGATAACCATAAGTAGCACCTACACTATTACCAACTTCAGCATTTGCAGGAATACTCAAATAAGCCCTATTAGCTAGGGATTTACCATTAGAAGTCAAACGGAAGAAACCGAGATAATCATTCTGAGTATCTGTATCTTTAATACTTTGATGATATTTAGTTCGATAGTAATTAGACAAGCCGAAATAACGATAAGTTATCTTGCCAGACTTATCTACATATGCATTTCCTAAATTATTATCTGCCTGAACAGTTGGAACAAGATAGTTATTCCACTTGTCACCACGCTGAATATATGTTTCAGCATTCATCCAAAGACTACAAGAATCATTAGGAGCTATCTTAGAATCCTCAGTTCTCTCCAACAAAGAGAAAGCTAATTGTTCGTTCTCGTAATGTGTACCTTCAGGAGCCACACCAATCAAAACTACACCTACATTAGCAGGAATATAATTCAATCGACGCAGATGAACCGTTCCTTTAGCATAAATGTTATCAACCTTTCCTGGTTCTGTCTCCTCAGCAGGCTTATCATATCTATAAACCTCATATATCTTAACATTGTCATCTACAGGATTCATAGCCTTATTATTGCTATAAGTGCGGATAAACTGACCATTGCAATATGTGAGGATTACATCATTAGATGCAGAACCAGTGATGGTGTATGCATAGACAGCCTTATAATTATTACCTGATTCATCAAGAATGGTACGAATATAAAAACGGATAGTCCACTCACCAGCAGGACGGTTGAAATACATATCACCAAAAGTATTAGAACCATTTCTGTCAGTTTCACTACCAGCCTTACCATCCTTAGTTAAGTTCAATTGATTAGGATCTTTTAATGAAGCCTCATGACCATTTGCTGGATCCGTATCCGTATAAGGACGAGCATGATCTTTTTTATAAGTAGATTCCTCACCCCAATTATATTTCCAACTCTTATTAGCTATGAAACGGAACTTATTATCAGCACTTTCTGCCTTTTTGGTTCTGATAGTGTATTCCCAGCAGTCCAAAGTTTTATTATACTTCATATTTTGAGCCTTATCTAATTCCCAAGAATCAACAACACCATTACCTACAATCTGGATAGAAGTAATTGGGTCATTGTCATCTGTAATCTGATTATGAGCTTTCTGAATTTCACCTCCTATACCATAACAATCGGTATTATTTTGAATATATGTTCCATCTCCTTGTGTAGGATTATACTCAAGCACCATTGACTTAGTTTGGTTGTAGACAAAACCGACTGCTTTATTTGGATAAACTTTAGTATATTTAGCTTTCTCCTCACCTTTCACATCCGTTGTCGGATCTAAGCCACCATTTCCTTGGAAATACAATTTAGTAGTAGTATTACGAGGTTTTTCTGGATCATCATCATATGAATTCTGCTGAATATTACCGACAACGAAACAATGCTGTCCTGCTTCCAAATAAATATTACCATAAAAATTATTGGACCATCTACTATGAGGCTCCTTTTTTGGCAGATAATCTGTATAACAAGGCTGAGCAACGGCATCAATATCTTCATCTGGATCTACCAAGAAATATGCCATACGCTTAGTATTATCATAAGTTATTTTCCAAGTAGAAGGAACACCAGTTTCTTCATCAACCTTAATAGTCACTCTATAAATACCTACCTGCTTTTTACCTTCAACAAATCCACGATCAGTAAAAGACCAATAATTGTCTTCTCCAGCAACCATTTCGCCATTAGCAGCTACATCATCTATACTTGCAGGTTTATTAATACCAATTTCTTTATTATCCTTTGGACCGTAGCATTTGCCATCAGCTCCATATACTTGCGCTTTGACTGTTAATGAAGCAGGAATATCGAAATAAAGAGTACCGTCACCTTTATTATTTATAAAACGGAAATATTTCTTATCATAATTGATGTTGTCACCATCCTCAGTAAAGAAGTTACCAACCAAATAATAGCTACCATCAGCAGCACCTCTCTGTCTTGCAACAACTTTCATCTTTCCATCCTCTGCTACAATAAGAGTATAAACAAAGCCAGTCTTCAATGTTAAAACTTCACTTGCATTTTCAGTGAAAACAATATCAGGAGTAATACCAACAGCTGAAATAGTTTTAGCTTCTGCCAAACCATATTTTTTACCATCAATATTAAGAGTAATAGAAGCATCAGAAGTTGCGCCACTCAAATCAAGAGTGTACTTTCCGTTAGAACCTGTTACCTCAGTAGTACCATTTAATAATTTAATTACCTTAGTCGTACCACCGTTCTCAAATTCAGACAGAGTTCCTTGGTCACCCGCAGAGGTATAAACATGATTATCATTGACAGGAAAGCCTTCACCGGAAGAAGGATACTTCAAATTTCCAGAATTGTTTTTAAAAATTACTTTATTGAACTTGGAATCAAAGGAGTATTTCCATAATTTCACACCAGTAGAGGTGGAATATTCCAAACAAGATGGCGCTTCACCCCATCCCGAAAGTTCTGCTCCACCATCACCATATGCATACACATGCACCGGGGTATCAAACCCACTCGGACATTGGAAATAGACAGTCACATCGGCTGCCTTTACCGTTTGCGATATAGACAATAGCGCCCAGACCGCCATAAAAAGCGTAAAAAATCTTTTCATCTTTTATTTATATTTAGTTAAGTTATTATCTAATATGTTGTTCTAAGCTTCTATTGGTGGGTAGATGACCTTGTACTTTTCAGTTAGGTAATCATCACTTCTTTTAGGAACTTATACGTTGTTTTTAACTTTGTCTATTTTTTAAGATGAACATGCTTTTAGCAATATCCATTACTTAGTCAGAAACTTTTTTATTATTAACTTTTATTATTGCGGCAAAATTAAGCAAAATCTCAGAAACATGTACTCTTTTTCTATATTTTTTCGCCAATACTAACATGCAAACGTTTGCACAATCGGCATTTTTTAGCCTTTTTCCTTTGTCATTCCGAATAAAATGATTAGCTTTGCAAAAGCAAATAGGCTGATAAGGTATTATCACCAGAAACTTAAAAGTACAAACCATGGCAGAATTGAAATTAACCAAAGTGGTTGTACAACCGTTATTTGCTGATAACTTACAGTTTTTTTTGTGTTTTTCTTGGTGGTTTCAAGAAAAAAGCGTAACTTTGGCGGCAAAAGTTGAACGCATAAATTAAAGATTATGGCATTAGAAATAAGAAGCATTCCTGTTCTGACAGGGGAAACTGCTGAACGATTTGTTCGTGAGGCAGAGGAGAATGAGCGCAATCCACAAAGACGAAAATTAGTTTTTTCTTTTGAGGATATTGATCGCATTATGGAACGTTCACGTAAATATATGAAAGAACATGGAGGAAAAGGACCTTTTGCAAAATAGTTGTGGAGGCTTCCCATATCCTGTTACAACACAGGGAGAGTTGGAGAGCTTTTGTTGTGGAGATAAGGATTTAGATGATTTCTTTCATCAAGACGCTTTCCTTTATGCAGAGCAATTGTTGGGAAAAACTTATTATTTTTCCACAACAGGAGTTGACAAGAAGATAGTTTGCGCCTTTACATTGGCAAATGATAGTATTAAGGCGGCATTGATACCCAACAAATCAAGAAATCGAATACAGAGGAAAATTCCGAATTCAAAGAGAACAAGGAGTTATCCTGCTGTGTTGATTGGAAGACTTGGTGTGGCAAAGGAGTTTCAAGGAACAGTTTTTTCAGTTGGCTCACAAGTGATTGAATACATAGCTTCATGGTTTGTTCATCCTGATAATAAGACAAGGTTGCCGCTTCATTGTTGTTGACGCTTACAATAAGGAGAATGTGCTTCACTTTTATGGAAAAAATGGCTTTAAATTCTTGTATTTTACGGAGGACTTGGAAAAAGAGGCGAATCATATTCCTAAAGATGAGCACTTGGAGTCAAGGATGATGTATCTTGATTTATTGGGATACATAAGATAATAAATTCCTCCAAAAGAAATTATAGTGTTACTGAAATGAGGGTAAATAAAGGGTGTGTCAAAGTTCATGGCACACCCTTCCTTTTACTTAAAACACCTAACTCAAAAACTATTTATTCTTCACAGGGCAAAATTACTAAGAATCTCTAAACTTTCTTTTCCTAATGGCTTACTTTTCGCCTTTTTCGTTATGCAAACGTTTGCATCTCTTTCCATGCAAATTGCATAAAAATAGAATTAAATCGGCGCATTTTCCCAAAAAAATACGGGAAATGCGCCGATTTAATGCAATTAGCACTATGCTTTAAATTCAATATGGTCTTGCGAAGGATAGCGAAAAGAAAAACGCAAGCTTTTATTTGATTATTTTAAATCACAGCTGCTCCATATACTGCGCACACATTTCGGCACAACGTTCTCCATCCACGCCTGCAGAAACGATGCCACCTGCATAGCCAGCTCCCTCACCACAAGGGAAGAGACCCTGGATGCGGACATGCTGCAAGGTTTCACGGTCGCGAACGATGCGGACCGGGGAAGAGGTGCGAGTCTCCGTGGCTATCAGTATCGCCTCATTGGTCAGGAAGCCATGCGCATTCTTGCCGAAAGTCTTGAATCCTTCCTGCAGACGCTTGCTCACAAATGACGGCATCCAGAAATGAAGCGGACTGGATATCAGCCCCGGCGCATAACTGCTCTTAGGCAAATCATAACTCAATCGGTTGTTCACAAAGTCGGCCATGCGCTGAGATGGCGCCGTCTGCTTCATGTTGCCCTGCTGCCAACACTGTTTCTCCAATATCTCCTGGAAATACATCATTTGAAGAGAAGAGTGAGGAGTGAAGGGCGAAGAATCCTCCTGTCTGCGAAGTTCGATTTCCTCCAACACAGCCTGATGATCCTTCACAAATGGCGCTACATCTTCAGGATGCGTCTCCACCACCATACCCGAATTGCTCCATGCCGTACCACGGTTGCTCGGACTCATACCGTTGACCACAAGCTGTTCCGGACCCGTAGCTGCAGGAATCACAAAACCGCCCGGACACATACAGAAACTATATACGCCCCTGCCATCCACCTGAGTTACAAAACTGTATTCGGCTGCAGGCAGATACTTGCCACGACCGTTCTTGTTGTGATACTGTATCTGGTCGATGATCTGGGAAGGATGCTCCAGACGGACACCCACCGCAATGCCCTTCGCCTCAATCTCAATCTTGGAAGAAGCGAGATAGCGATACACATCACGGGCACTATGGCCGGTAGCCAAAATCACAGGTCCACGGTAGTTTTCCTCCGCACCCGTCTGCAGGTTGACAGCCTCCACACCTATCACCTTGTCGCCCTCCAAGACGAGGCGGGTCATCTTGGTCTGGAAATGCACCTCACCGCCGCACTGGAGAATGGTATTGCGCATATTCTCGATGACACGCGGCAACTTATCGGTACCGATATGCGGATGGGCATCAGCCAAGATATTCGTATTGGCTCCATGCTGGCAGAACACATTCAGTATCTTATCCACGCTACCACGCTTCTTGCTGCGGGTATAGAGTTTGCCGTCGCTATAGGCACCCGCACCGCCCTCACCGAAACAGTAGTTGCTCTCGCCATCCACCTTCTGGGTCTTGGTGATATTGCTGAGGTCTTTCTTGCGCTCACGCACATCCTTGCCACGCTCCAACACCACCGGTCTGTAACCCAATTCGATGAGTTTGAGGGAAGCAAAGAGACCGCCAGGTCCCTCTCCCACCACGATGACACGAGGCTTACTGCTCACGTCGGGATATTCCGTATGGACATACTGGTCGTCCTGCGGAAACTCATTGATATAGGCACGCACCTTGAGATTGACAAAGATGGTGCGCTGGCGGGCATCGATGCTTCTCTTGAGTACCCTCACCTGGTTGAGTGTTCTCACATCCAACCCCTTTTCCTTGGCGAGATAGCGCTTGATGCCTTCCTCGCTCGCTGCCTGTTCTGGCAGAATTCTGATTTGATATTCCTCGATCATATTGTTAGGATTTTCCTTTTTTGATTACACCTCCATGGTTGCCATGACTTCCAATGTATCTAAATTGTACATGGTGAACTTGCCGTCCTCCAAGGTGGCGATGGTAGGCGGATTGCCGCCCTTAGGGAAGGTGATGCTGCCCGTATTGCAGATGGCACGGTCGGAATGCGACAGTTCCCAGAGATGAGAATGACCGTAGATGATGGCATCATAAGGTCCCTTAGGCATGTTCTCCTTATTATATATATGTCCGTGGGTCAGCAGGTATCGCTTGCCGCCATCCACGAGCAGGGCATAGGTTTCCATGATAGGGAAATCGAGCAGCATCTGATCGACCTCTGCATCACAGTTGCCACGTACGGCGATAATCTGGTCTGCCAAACGATTGAGGCGCTCCACGATGCCCTTAGGGTCGATGCCCTCCGGAATGCGGTTGCGGGGACCATAGTTGATGATGTCGCCCATGATGCACATCATATCACACTTCTGAGCCTCATAGAAGTCGAGTGCCCGTTCTAATGCTGGCAAACAGCCATGTATATCCGAAAATAAGAGGTATTTCATATTCTTCTTTCCTTTTGATTTCTATTATTTTGATACGATTCTGTCACTGTTGATCCATTGTGACGGATAACGTGATGCAAAATTAGGAAAAAAACGACAAACTGCCAAGATTTATAGTCAAGAAGTATGTTAACAATACAAAAAACGAGGGTGTGTCATAAGCCATGACGCACCCTCATTTTATAAAGCATTTCCTCAAAGGAAATACATTTATAAGCTCTAACAAAGCGCTTTATTGAGGTCTAAGTTTTATTGAGGTCTAATGATGCGCTTTATTAAGGTCTAATGATGCGCATCGTTAGGTGTCAATGATGCGCATCGTTAGGTGTTAATGATGCGCATCGTTAAGTTGTAAAAAAGCGCTTCTTCATCCAGCTGTAATTTTCGAGAAATTAGGTGCATTATTTCCGTCTCTGTACCCACTTTTATTTTTCCCTGCCCACGGAAAAATTCTTGCGTGGGCAAGGAGAAAAAAATACCCGAGCAGAGAAGGGAAATTATAAAAGTATTTGTAGGAAATAAAAAGGGTGCGTCATGGACTTATGACACACCCTCGAACGGCTTATTTTATTATCTTTATCCGAAGTTATCATACATGATGCTCTCAGGATCCACTCCCAGAGAATCGAGATAATCGGTTACGGTCTTGATCAGCATTGGAGGTCCGCAGAGATAGTACTCGCAATCCTCTGGTGCCTCGTGATCCTTCAAGTAGGTATCACGGATGCAGTTAACAGCAAATCCCTCGTAGTACTTCACGCCCTGAGCATCTGCCACTGGGTCCTTGCGGTCCAATGAAAGATGGAAGTGGAAGTTAGGGAATTCCTTCTCAAGCTCCCAGAAGTCCTCCAGGAAGAACGCCTCACCCAATGCACGAGCTCCGTAGAAGAAGTGAAGCTCACGGTCTGTAGTACGCAAAGTCTTGGTCATGTGCATAATCTGCGCACGCAATGGAGCCATACCGGCACCACCACCAATCCAGATCATCTCCTTGCCAGATGTGAAGTTAGGATGGAAGTCACCATAAGGACCACTCATCATTACCTTGTCGCCTGGCTTCAATGAGAAGATGTAAGAAGAAGCGATACCTGTTGGTACGTTCTGGAATCCTACCTGTGGACGTGGCAAGAATGGAGTTGTGGCGATACGTACTGTCAGGGTGATGATGTCACCCTCGTCAGGATAGTTCGCCATAGAGTAAGCACGAACGGTAGGCTCTGGGTTGTGAGCCTTCAGGGAAAGAATGTTGAACTTCTTCCATGTACCGATGTACTCCTCGCCAATGAGATCCTTGTCGAAGTCCTTGTCGTAATCGATGCAGTCGTATGCAGGAATCTTGATCTGAGCGTAAGAACCCGGAACGAAGTCCATGTGCTCGCCTGGAGGCAAAGCCACCTTGAACTCCTTGATGAAGCTGGAAACGTTCTTGTTGGAGATCACCTCGCACTCCCACTCTTTCACGCCCATCACACTCTCAGGCACCTTGATCTTCAGGTCGCCCTTCACCTTGCACTGGCATCCCAGGCGCCAGTGGTCCTTAATCTGCTTGCGGGTGAAGTGAGGCTTCTCAGAATCGAGAATCTCGCCGCCGCCCTCGAGCACCTGAACCTTACACTGGCCACAGCTTGCCTTACCGCCACAGGCAGAAGGCAGGAAGATGCCGTTCTCATTCAGCGTAGTCATCAAACTGCTGCCCTGAGGCACGTTGATGGTCTTGTCGCCATTGATTTCGATATTTACATTTCCGCTTGGGCTGAGATACTTCTTAGCCACGAGCAGGATGATAACCAGCAGGAGAATCACTACGAGGAAAACTCCGATACTAGCCAATATAAATGATGTATTACCCATATCTATAGTCCTCCTTTTTTAGATTTTCAAGCCTGAGAAGCAAAGCATAGCCATTGCCATGAGGCCTACTGTGATAAATGTGATGCCGAGTCCCTGCAATGGCTTTGGCACGTCGCAATACTGCATCTTCTCGCGGATGGCTCCCATCAGGACGATGGCAAGAGTCCAACCCAGTCCGGAACCTACGGCATAAACGATGCTATCCCATACAGAGGTGATAGCCTGAGTATTGGCAGGATCCATCAGGATGCGCTGCTGCATGAAGAGTGATGCACCCATGATGGCACAGTTGACGGCAATCAATGGCAGGAAGATACCCAACGCTGCATAGAGCGATGGAGAGAACTTCTCTACAACCATCTCGACCAACTGCACGATACCGGCGATGACGGCGATGAAGAGGATGAAACTCAAGTAAGTGAGATCCACACCCAAGATTCCGTCAGCGCTGAGCACCTTGGTCTGCAGGAGATAATCTACTGGTACGGTGATGAGCAACACGAAGGTTACTGCAAGACCCAATCCCAAAGAGGTCTTCACATTCTTAGATACTGCCAAGTATGAACACATACCCAAGAAGTAAGCGAAGATCATGTTATCGACGAAAATCGAACGGAAAAACAAACTAATTGCGTGCTCCATCTTACTGCTCCTCCTTATAAATATAGGCACGATGTACCCAGATTACACATCCAACGAGAATCAATGCCATCGCTGGCATGGTCATCATACCGTTGTTAACATATCCGAAGTTGTAAGCTCCCTCTGGAATCAGCTGGAAACCGAGCAATGAGCCGCGGCCCAGGAACTCACGAACAGCACCCACAATCACGAGGATGAGGGCGTAACCCAAACCATTACCTACACCATCGAGGAATGAAGGCCAAGGCTTGTTCATCATGGCGAACGCCTCCAAGCGACCCATCAGGATACAGTTGGTGATGATCAGACCCACATACACAGAGAGCTGTACGCTCACGTCGTAGGCGAAAGCCTTCAACACCTGGCTCACGATGGTAACCAGGGCAGCAACTACCACCAGCTGAACGATGATACGGATGCGCTGTGGGATGGTGTTGCGGATGATGGAAATAATCACGTTAGAGAATGCCGTGATGATAGTAACGGCAAGTCCCATCACAATGGCTGGCTTCAACTGTGAAGTAACAGCCAAGGCACTACAGATACCAAGCACCTGGACGAGGACAGGGTTGTCACCGTTCAATGGCTTGATGAATGCCTCCTTATTTTGTTTACTAAATAATGCCATAATATCGCTTAATTATTTAATGAATTTAGCAAGACCTTCCTTGAGCATAGCATCCACACCGTCGGATGTCAATGTAGCACCTGTCACGGCATCCACATTGTTTGGGTCGCCTGCAGGAGCGTCTTTCTCAACGCCCAGAGCGATGCCCTCTACTCCATCCTTGTGAATCTTCTTGCCCTGGAACTTCTGCTGCCACTTCAGGTTGTCCTTGATTTCAGCACCGAGTCCGGCTGTCTCGCCTTCGTGGTTGAAATATACGCCATAGATGGTGTTGTTGTCGGCATCCACGGCGATGAAGCCTGAAATGCCGCCCCAGAGACCCATACCCTTTACAGAATAAACAGTCTTCTTCTGACCATCAATCTCGCACTCGTAATACTTCATGCCGTCCTTCTCCTTCTCATCCTTCACCACCTCTTTATATTTGGCAGCCGCAGTAGCGTTGTCAAGGTCGCGCAGGTTGAGGGAGTTCAGAATCTGCTTCTGAGTATCAAGAGCCACGTTGGCATCCTGTGTTGCCTTCAGTGAAGAAGACACGAACGCGAGCAGGAATGCCACGATTACCACGATGATAACCGAATAGATAATAGTATAGCTATTTGAATTTGTCTTCATATCTACATTCCTCCTACATTATTTAATTGCACGTTTAGCACGGCGAGAGATGTTGCTCTGTACTACACAGTAGTCGATGAGTGGAGCAAACATATTGCCGAAGAAGATAGCGAGCATCATACCCTCTGGATAACCTGGGTTCATCACACGTACGATGACAGCGATGGCACCAATGAAGAATCCGTAGAAGTACTTACCCTTCTCTGTACGGGCAGAGGTTACAGGGTCGGTAGCCATGAATACGGCACCGAAGCAGAAACCACCGAGTACGATGTGCTCATACCAAGCGATAGGAGTCATACCGAGAGCCTGGAAGATAAGCGCCATCACGATACCACCTGCAAATACTGAACCCATGGTCTTCCAAGATGCGATGCCTGTCCAGAGAAGGATGATGGCACCGATGGCGATGGCAATGACTGAAGTCTCACCGATACAGCCAGGAATGAAACCGATGATAGAATCGCAGAGACTAGCTGAAGGCATGCTGCCCTGAGCCAGCTGACCGAGAGGAGTAGCAGCTGTGAAGCCATCAGGCAGGGTGTTACCCAGACCGAAGATAGCATCCTTAGCCACCCAAACCTTATCACCACTCATAGCCAATGGATATGAGAAGAAGAGGAACATACGGGCACCTACAGCCACATTGAAGATGTTCATACCCGTACCACCGAAGATTTCCTTGCAGAAGATAACTGCAAAGGCGCAAGCCAAAGCGAGCATCCAGAGCGGTGTAGTGATAGGAATGATCAATGGGATGATGATACCGCTGACGAGATAACCCTCCTGGATTTCCTCGTGCTTCCACTGAGCCCAGGCAAACTCGATGCCGAGACCCACGATGTAGCTAACCAGCAACTTAGGGAGGACAGCCAGGAATCCGAAGCCGAAGACCTCGATGAAGCTGGCAGCATCCAATGTACCTGCAGCCTTGAAATTCTGGTATCCCACATTATACATACCGAAGAGCAAAGCAGGAATCAGGGCGATTACCACAAAGCTCATGATGCGCTTCGAGTCAATAGAGTCGTGAATGCTGGCTCCGCTCTTCGCTGTCGTGTTAGGCACGTACAGGAAACTCTCGAAACCATCGAAGACACTCTCGAAGGCATGAAGCTTACCTCCCTCCTGGAAGTTAGGCTTTATCTTATTGAGATAATTTCTTAATGCACTCATTTTTTATTTATTCATTAAATTAAGCATTCTCCTTACGCAAGGTGTTCAAACCGTCACGCACGATCTTCTGGAGTTCGAGCTTGGAACTATCTACAAACTCTGCTACGGCAAAGTCTTCTGGGCTCACCTCATAGATACCGAGCTGCTCCTGCTTGTCGATATCGCCTGTGATGATGGCCTTGATGAGATACTCGCCATAGATGTCCATTGGCAATACACTGTCGTACTCGCCGCTCATGATCATGTGGCGCTCACCACCCTTCACACGTGCATCCAGCGCATACTCCTTCTTCTTGCCGAAAAGCCATGAGAAATAGCTGCGGGATGTAGAGAACTGATCGGTGCGTGGAAGTATCCAGCCCAACATCTCATCCTTGTCGTCACCCTCTGGAATGGCGGTAATCTCGGAGGTATGTCCACCTACATAAGAGGCAAGTGATGCCTGAGTACCTGTCAGTGGGTTACCATTGATAACTCGCACGTGCTCAGTAGATTTCAACTGGTCGGCTACAAAAGCACTCAAAGGTGTACCTACCAATACTTCAGCATAACCAGGAGTCTTGATCTCGCTACCGGCTACTGCTACCATCTTGCGGAGATCTACCTTACCTGTAAGGAAGAGGCGACCGAAGAAAATAACGGCTGCTGGATCTACAGTCCATACCACCTCACCCTTGTTGACAGGGTCGATATGGTTGACCTGAACACCTACATTACCAGCAGGACAAGGACCATCGAAGACATTCAATTCTACCTCCTTGCTTGCCATCAATGCTACATTTGGCTGGTTGGCACCAGCACCGAGGTAAGTCTTGGCGATCTTGCTCAATGCGGTAAGACCCGTCTTGAATGCCTGCTCGTTGCCGAGAAGTTCCACCTCAAAGTCGGCTGCCAACGGCATATCACGAAGTGTGGAAACAAAAATTGCCTTAGGCATTGTGTCTGGAGTTGTTGACACAGCGTAAGGCAACTGGTTGATGTATCCGAAAAGTCCCGCCTCAAGCAGAGCCTGCTTGACAGCGTCGCCATCCATCTCATCCACAATCTTCTTACCGAAATCCGTTGAGGTCTGCTCAGCATCGGCCTTCACCTTGATGCAGAGCACCTTGCGGCGGTCACCCCTCTCTATGGCGGTCACTACACCACTCACAGGTGAGGCAAACTTCACCTCTGGGCATGCCTTATTGACAAACAAGGCATCACCGGCATTGACATGGTCACCCTCGCGCACTACTACCTTAGGAGTAACACCTACAAAAGCCTCAGGAACGAGTGCATACTCGTCAGTCTCTGACACTTGCAGCGCAACATCCTTGGAAGCCTTACCCTTCAGGTTAATGTCCAAGCCTTTACGTAACTTAATTACATTTGCCATAACTACATATTAAATATTTATATAAACTGATTTTCGTTCTTATTACTTTTGTTGAAAACTATTTCTTTTATCTCCTACAGTTCTCACGGTTTTTCTTTCTTACAGCATCTTCGCCTGCGAAGATAAATCTGTGGGAATCTGTGTAATCTGTGGGACTTTATACATTAAAAACTGCAAACATTGCTGCAAAATTAGCAAAAAAAAGTAAGAATGGAAAGAAAAAAGGGTGAATTATTCGGTATTGTAATAAAAAAGCAGTATTTTTGCCAAAAAAATTAATAAATATTCAGCGGCTCGAAAGATTTTGTCAAATACACTTTGCAAAATTCACATCGATTCTGCCGCTATTCACATAAATAGTAACGCTCTGAAAAAGTTAAAACATATATTCAACGGCATCATCTGGACACTGGTAGGTGTCTATGTTCTGCTCACTGTATTGGTACACCTCTCTCCAATACAGCACTTCTTGGGTTCTCAGATTTCAAGTGCGCTCGCCGATAAATTCGATACTAAAGTGACGGTGGGAAGCGTGAATTTGGGTTTCTTCAACCGTATCATCATCGATGACGTGATGATGTACGACCAGAAAGGCGACAGCATGATCTATGCGTCCAGAATATCGGCAAAGGTAAGTCTGCTGCCCCTACTCAACCAGAAGATTTCCATCGCTTCGGCACAGCTGTTCGGTCTGAAAGCCAACCTGTATCAGCAGACGGCACAGAGCAAGCACAACTTCCAGTTTGTGCTCGACTCGTTGGCTTCCAAGGATACTACCAAGCATACACCACTCGACCTGCACATCGGAAGTCTGATTATCCGACATGGTGCAGTGAAGTATGACAAGCGGTATATCGCTTCTAAATCCGGAGTCTTCTCGCCTGCTCATATCAGCATCAGCGACCTCTCGACCCACATCATTGCCAACCATATCACTGATGATGCTATCAATCTGCATATCAAGAAATTAGCGTTCCGTGATAAATCAGGGCTTCAACTGAATTCTCTCGGTTTTAAGTTGGATGCCAACAAGCGTGAAGCTTCGCTGAAAGAGTTTGAACTGCAGTTGCCACATTCCGATATCACCTTAGGCGACATCCATGCCACTTACCGATTGGAAAACGGCAAGTTCGTGCTGCCAAGTCTGCAATATTCGGGCAGTATCGAACAATCGAAAATCACCCTGTCAGACATCGCCTGCCTGCTCCCTATCTTCCGCCATTTCGAAGATGCCGTGTTCTTCGAAACACAGTTTACTGGCACCTCAACCTCTCTGAGATGCCAGAAAATCAACTTCAAGACGGGAAGCGGCAGCATCAACCTGCAGGCAAAGGGAAGAATCAGCGACTGGAACAGCCGTCCGGCATGGGATGTAGATATCGCCAATCTCAACCTGACCGAAGAGAGCATCAGCTTCATCTCTCATAACTTAGGTAAGAAAATCAATGTTCCTAAAGAAGTGACCCGTCTCGGCGGCATCCACTATGTGGGTCACCTCAGCGGACACGGCGACAAGCTCAGTTCGAAGGGAAGATTGGAAACGGGCGCTGGAGATGCTGACATCCAACTTGCCAAGAACGGCAAAAATATTCAGGCTAAAATAGCTACCCAGGGAATCGCCCTCGACCGCATCTTAGCCAACAAGGCCTTCGGACAGGTGGCTACTGCCATCGAGGTGAAAGGCAACAAGGACCATCTGGTGGCGAAGGGCGAAATCAGCCGTTTCGACTACAACAAATACAGTTTCCGCAATATCAGTCTGGACGGTCAGTACAATCATGGACTCATGAAAGGGCTCGCCTCCATCGACGATCCGAACATCCGCATGAACATTGAGGGAAACTATGCCATCAAGGGCAACAAATACGACATCAACACGCATATCGACCATCTGCAGCCTTCCATTCTCGGAGTGAAGATGGCTGATAAGGACTTTTGTCTCGATGATATCGACCTGAGCGCCAACAACCAGAGCAGCGACAGTTATCTCGATCTGGAGGCTCCTTTCATGAGCCTGCATGCCAGAGGACAATACAATCTCTCCACATTGGCATCGAGCATACAGAACATGGTAGCAGAAAAACTGCCTACACTGCCTGGCATCAAGAAGACAAAGGCGAAGGGAGACAACGACTTCACCCTGCAGGGCAACATCTACTCCACCGAGGTGCTCAACAAGATGTTGGGCATTCCGTTGGCTATCAGTTCGCCTATCCACATCAACGGAAACATGTCGGAACAGAGCAATGAGCTGAACCTCTATCTCAGTGCCCCACTCTTCAGCTATAACGGGAAACCATTCCACAACGGCAACGTGGAACTCACCACACAGGCCAATGCGCTCAATCTGGAAGCACGCATCACGCAGGGAATGCCTTACGAGAAGGCTCCGGAAATCAGACTGAAAGCGGCGGCGGCAGACAATGTGCTCTCCACATTACTTAATTATAACAACCATTCATCCAAACTGCCTGTAAGCGGTTTGCTGAATGCTGACACCCGATTCTCAAAGAATGAACAGGGACAGATGACCATACAGACCAACGTGAAACCATCGAGTCTGATGTTAGGAGATACGCAATGGGACGTGATGGCATCTACCGTGGAATATCACAAAAACCACCTCACCGTGGATAATTTCGTAGTGAAACACGGCAAGCAGCACGTTATCATCAACGGTATGGCTACCCCTAACAGGGAGGATTCCATCGTGGCTGACCTCAAGGACGTAGATGTGGCATACATCCTCAACCTCGTCAACTTCCACTCGGTGGATTTCACTGGAAAAGCGACAGGAAAGGCTGTCGTGAAATCTATCTTCCAGAATCCAGATGCCTACGCCAAGTTGGACATCCAAGACTTCACCTTCGAGAACGGACCAATGGGCATACTACACGCCTTCGTAAACTACAACAAGGAAGACGAGCAGATAGACATCAGAGCTACTGCTGATGAAGGACCTGGACGACAGACCTACATCAACGGTTATGTATCTCCGAAGCGCAACTATATCGACCTCGGTATTGAGGCTGCCGGAACCAACATGAAGTTCATGGAGAACTTCTGCGGCAGTTTCATGGATAATATTGAGGCACAGGGGCACGGAAAGGTGAACGTAGTGGGCGACCTGAAGAAAATCAACCTCGTGGGAGACGTGGAAGTAAGCGGAAAGATGCACATGAAGCAGTTGGGCACCGAATATCACTTTGACCGACTCCGTGCTCATGCCATCCCTGACGACATCCTGCTGACGAACGATACCATCTATGACTGCAACAACAACATTGCTGTGGTAAACGGTGGCATTCACCATAAGCATCTCACCAAGTTGAGCTACGACCTCGACCTGAAGGCCAAGAACTTCTTGGGCTATGACATCCGAGAGTTTGGCGATAACACCTTCTACGGCACAGTATATGCTACGGGAGAGGTGGGCATACACGGCAAGAGCGGTGAGACCGTCATCGACATCGATGCCGTACCGGAGCAAGGTTCTATCTTCGTATATAACGTGGCAAGTCCGGATGCTATCAGCGACAAGAGTTTCATCCACTGGAATGATGCTACACCGGAGTGGGAAAAGCCATTCTCATTCACCAAGAACACGAAAAAGGATGATGACGACGACGATATGGAATCGGATATGCGCATCAACTTCCTGGTGAACACCAACCAGAACCTGACGCTAAAATTGCTCATGGACCCACAGAGCGGTGACTACATCACGCTCAACGGAAACGGCGTGATCAGAGCCAACTACTTCAACAAGGGTTCATTTGATATGTTTGGCAACTATGTGGTGGATCATGGTATTTATAAGTTGACTATCCAGAACATCATCAAGAAGGACTTCGAGTTCTTGCCGGGAGGAACCATCAACTTCGGTGGTAATCCATATAAGGCTGCACTCAACCTTCAGGCTAAATATGTGGTGAACGGTGTGCCGCTGAGCGACTTGAACATCGGCCGCTCGTTCTCCAGCAACAATATCCGCGTGGATTGTCTCATGAATATCAAGGGCACGCCAAATGCACCGAGCGTAGATTTCTCGATGGACCTGCCTACGGTAAACAGCGATGCGAAGCAGATGATCTATTCGCTCATCAACTCGCAGGAGGAGATGAACCAGCAGGTGCTCTATCTGCTCGGTATCGGAAGATTCTATGCGCAGACGAAGAACAACCAGGCTACTGAGGATGCAGCACAACAGAGTCAGACTTCGCTTGCCATGCAGAGTCTTCTGAGCGGTACCATCTCGCAGCAGATCAACACTGTACTCTCCAGTCTGGTAAAGAGTAACGAATGGAATTTCGGTGCCAACATCTCTACGGGAGACGAGGGTTTCAACAATGCGGAATATGAGGGTATTCTGAGCGGTCGCCTGTTCAACAACCGTCTGCTCTTCAACGGACAGTTCGGTTACAGAGACAATGCCAATGCCACCCAGAGCTTTATCGGTGACTTCGACCTACGTTATCTCATCTTCCCTAACGGTAATCTCGCCGTGAGAATGTACAACCAGACCAACGACCGATACTTCACCAAGAACAGTCTGAACACCCAGGGCTTCGGTCTTATCATGAAGAAGGACTTCAACGGCCTGAAGGATCTGTTCGGCATCAAAAAGAAAAAGAAGAAGAACAAAGATAAGAGCAAGACTATAGGCAAATAAAAAAATCTGCGTAAATCTGTGGGACAAAATTTTCATCAGATTTCACAGATTTACGCAGATTTTTTTATTTGCCTATTTCGTCTGACCGGCATCATCAAATGTCTGGTCATAATCAGACTTCAAGAGCTCGGTATTTTCGAAGGTAAATTCGAAGGCACTACCAGAAGTAAACAGAGGACCGGTATAAGTAGTAACGTGATTCTGCTGGAGTGTCACCTGATCAAAATGAAGCGCCTTTATAACCTCATTATCAGTATTATAGATATTCAAATCAGCCTGAATGGTTTCCTTCTCAGATGAGAGAAATACGTACATAGAAATTGTCATCGCCTTTCCTGGTTTCATATTTGCAAGGCTCCAACTCCTATTTTGCGTATTGTCACCAGCACCTTTGACACCATATCCAGTAGTAGGATTGAATACCCTGCTGATATTTCCCGACAAAGAAGCTTCAACCTTGGATATGCCAGCAGGCAGTTCATCAGAAGAATGGAACTTCAGAAGGGAAATGGCTCTTTCCAACTGGCAATTGAAAGTATTGCTGCCACTCTTCACCTCAATATCCTTGCAGACATAAGCCATATCGTCCAATGACTCATTTTCCGGGAAAGTTACTTCCTCCGCAGAAACGATATTCACCTCTCCCTTCATCGCACTGGCAATAGCCACCATCTTGTACTTGCCAATAGGCAAACGCAAAGTAGCTGAACCGAAATCACTCTGAGTGGCATCAGACTGATGGACATACTGAATATTCTGACTGGAATTGACTGGAATAATGGCAATGTCGAGACGGGTAAATCTCTTTTTCCATGTAGTAGCCGTGTTATCACCAGCTCGGGTAATAGATTCCCCATTCGCTTCCATCGCACCCTGCGAGAGATTTGCTTTACCAAATTCCTCTACGGTCGAATCAAAGAAACTGAAGCTAACACTGGAGGTTTCGACCTGTGAAGTCTGCTGCAAAGCATCCTCACCAGAACACGCACACATACCTGTAAACATAACGGCTGCAAAGAGCCATTTCATCATTTTGTTCATAATTATAAGATTTTAAAATAATTAGTCCGTTAGTTAACTACAAAGGAAAAAATCCTAACGCAGTTTTCGCCATATCGACTGCAAATATAAAGAAATAACCCGAATCAACCAAACTATTTTTAGAAAAAAATATTTTTATTAAAAAAAAACAAGTAAAGCCTTGGGGTTTCCAATTAAATTTATTATCTTTGCAAACGTTATCCTGAATACAATCTTTTTACCTTAAAGAAAACTAATACCTATTGAATGTAGATCGGCTGCCTGGGAAGGTAGCCGATCTTTAGTTATATGATAGCGCATGTATTCCTTCATATAATAATTCAGGAATTTAGCCGTTATTATTAATAAAGAAAAAGACAATGGAAAAGAAAGAAGAAATCATACTGTTGCCCAAGATATTCGACCCAAGGGGTAGCCTGACTGTGACGGAAGAGATGAAAAACATCCCTTTCCACATCCATCGCGTGGAATATCTATATGGCATCAGTCAGGGTAAAGTATTAGAAAAATACACAGAGAAAGAAGGCTATAAATTCTACGTAGCCCTCAGCGGCTCCTTTCGCATCACCATCCATGAAGATGATGATACGAAAAGAGATTATATGCTCAATCGACCTTATCAGGGACTGCTCATCCAGGGTGACACCCACTACTCCATTCACGATTTCTCCAACGGAGTGGTCTGTCTGGAAATAGAATAAAAATAAATTCCGTGTCATCCGATGAAAATAGGATTATCAGAACAACTGGGCCTTGAGACCAAGCGACAATCCGAAGATATCCCAGAATTCCGCCTTTCCTCCATTGCGATAGAAACGCATGAAGTAAATGTCATTGGTACCCAATTCATAGAAGAATGAAAAACTCTTGATGAACTTACGCTTATTCTTCGGAATTTCCTTGGAGAAGCGCTCACCAATAAATATGTTCGGGCGAATACGGGTGGAAAACGGATAATAGCCACTCTGATACTTCGTTGGCTGCTTCGTCCAGAAATCCTGTCCGATGACGGTATTGAAATACAATCCACACTCCAATGGTTCAAAAGACCAACCCTTCTTTAAATCAATAGACCAAGGGATATAATTCTCCTTCAGCGTGATTGTCATTTTTGCGGAATGAGAACTATACTTGGGAATATAACCAAACAATAGTTGAGTCTCCCATTGACCACGCTTGCCATAATCCCATCCTACTCCGACGGATAAAAAACCCATATTGCCACAAGTCTGTAATATCAACTGGGTAGGTATCAGCGTACCCCAATTCTGGCGATAGCGATGAATACGCTTGTCATAACGGGTGGTATCAGGACTTTCAGCAAACAAGCCTGTATTAATACCGCATAACGCTACTGCCACCAATATGATCTGTTTAGAATTTAATAATCTCATAGCTGTAGTCTTTTGGGGTTATCTTAAATATATAATACTCTCTCTTCGGCGTGTTGCCTACCTGATAATACATGATGCCATTCTTGTAGATATCCGTCTGTTCCGTGTGATGCCCATGACCATACAGGCAGAACATCAGTTTCGGAAAGTTCTGGGTATAGTAATTGAATACCTTTGCAACATTATTATTAAACTGCTCTGTATAAGGAGCGGCGTGCATGCACACAACCGTCCGGTCAAACTCATCAGCCCGACTGGTCACTTCTTCCTCCATGTAATCGAAATTAGGAACTGCCATTGAATAATCATATTCGATGGCATTGGTATTGAGACAGACAAACTTGACACGTCCGGCGATAAAGCTGAAATCTGGATTACCAAACATCTTCTCATAGGCCTGGTTGCCCGTACCTAAGCAGTCATGATTGCCCAAGAGTACGACAAAAGGCTTATTGAGTCGGAGTAATTTCTCGCGGGTCCATTCAAACTCTCGTGTAGAACCAAAGTCTGTTATATCGCCCCCATGAATGACAAAATCAATACTGTCGCGCTTGTTGATATCACCCACCAAATCAGACAAGTCGCTCAACCACTGATGCGAGTCGCTGATAAAAGCAAAACGGATGGTGTCCTGTGACTTAACGGCATTTTCTATCTTCGTGATCATCGCCGAATTTATCTGGGTCTGCCCTTTTACTCTCACATCATAAGGATGAATATCAAACACAGAATCGCAACCCGACAAAAGTACTAAAGAAAGTAATGCTACTGGTAAAAGATTCCTTCTTTTCATTCTTATCTATTTTATTTCTTACCTTATTATTTCATCAACTAAAACGATGCAAAGATACAAATAAAACTCGACTTTACAAAAAAGTTTTTAAGAAATTAGGGCAAATAGAACAGAATTATAGACAAATAAGAATATCTGCGTGGGATTTTTTGTCACGCAGATTTCGCAGATGACGCAGATTTTTATTCATCGGATGACACGGAATTTATTCGGAGGTTTCCTGCTGAGGCGATTACTCACGGATTTTCGCAGAGGCGACCTGTTCGGTCGTTGCAGATACCCCCTGAGAACGGAATAAGTCCCACAGATTTCACAGATTAACACAGATTTTTTTCATCATCGGATGACACGGAATTTATTCGGAGATTTCTTGCTCAAGCGATTACTCACGGAATTTCGCGGAGGCGACCTATTCGGTCGTTGCAGATACCCCCTGAGATCGGACAAAGCGATTCGCTTGAGATTCAAAAAAAAATCTGTGGAAATCTGTGGGACAAAAAAACTCCCACGAAAAAAAATCTGCGTCATCTGCGAAATCTGCGTGACAAAAAACAATAGGGGGAACACTTTGTGCGCCAGCCATTGGCCAGCGGCCAAATTCCGCGAAAATCCGTGAGTAATCGCTTGAGCAAGAAATCTCCGAATAAATTCCGCGTCATCCGATGAATAAAAATCCCCCAAGAAAATCAGCGGGACAAAAAAACAACGAGAAAGAAGAACCAAGACGACTATTTCTTCTTGGCTCTCAAACGAATATAGAAATCGCGCAACTGTCCTGGCGCCACACCCAACTTTAAAAGTCGCTCCAAATCAGCATACGCTTCCTGTTTTCTCCCCAACTTAACGAGCAGATCAACATGATTGATGAGATAATCCTGATTGGCGCTATCCCGAGCGATGGCCTGCGCATAATCATACTCCGCCAACTCCAACTGCCCCTTTTCCTTTTCCATACCACCACGTGCAGCATAAGCGATGGCACTATCCGGATGCTGTTCGATCAGATTATTGATGCCATCATAAGCTTCCGTAAAATGCAGGTCTTTCTGATTGAGCAGAGCCAAACCCAACTGCGCTTGAAAATTGCCAGGCACAAGAACCAGAAGATTTTGGTAGTCAAGTCGGGCAAAATTGTATCTGTTCAATTTTTCATTGACAAAGGCACGGTAAAACAACCCAGCAATATTGGTAGAGTTTAAATACAAGACCTTATCCAGATCATCCTTCGCATAATTCCATTGTTCCAACTGGATATTCCATGCCGCTTTCTTCAATCGAAGATCGATACTATCGGGATGGTAAGCAAGAATATCCGTGGCATGAGCCAAAGAATCTCGCAAAGCCTGATTACTTTGCGCCAACACCGGCGAGGCATATACACCCATTGCCAAATATATGATTACTGAAAGTTTCTTCATTGTTATTATAATCTCTTTTCCTGCAAAAATACAACATTTCTCAGAAATGGGCAAATGCCACAACATATTTTATAGAAAAGAATACATCCTTGACAAAAGAAAAAGAAGAAGAGGGAGCGGATGAAAGAGAGAAGAAAAGAAAGAAAGAGAGAAGGAAAGAATGGAAGAACAAAAGAGAGAGAAGAATAAAAGAGGAAGAGAAAAGAGAAGAGAAGATAGTAAATGCAAAAAAAAAGCAACCTCAAATTGAGATTGCTTTTCTGCGGTGCGTACGAGACTCGAACTCGTGACCTCCTGCGTGACAGGCAGGCATTCTAACCAACTGAACTAACGCACCTTCAAGATGCTAAATTCGAAATGTACTTTGCGGTGCGTACGAGACTCGAACTCGTGACCTCCTGCGTGACAGGCAGGCATTCTAACCAACTGAACTAACGCACCTTCAAGTAACAAATCTCATTAGCTTGAAGCTCATTTCTCATTTGCGAGTGCAAAGGTACTACATTTTTTTGATTCCACCAATTTTTTCGGCAACTTTTTTACAAGAATTTTTGAAAAAAAATCGCATCACTATACTTCTCGCCATCAAAAAGCCATGCATTCAACCTCGTAGCCTTCTGAAAATCAGAGAGTTCGAGCACTTTTATGCATTTTTCATTATATTCTGGCACAATCGCATAAATTTGATGCAAATGTATCACTTTTCTTCCATAATCCACTATTTTATCCAAAACAGCAGAAGCATAACCTCGTCTGCGATACTCCTTTCGGATGACCAAACCCAACTCTGCACGGCGATGAATAGGAGAAAAATCCATCAAATCGACCATACCTATCGTCTCACCAGATTCATTTTCTATCATCAACCGCACCTGCTTGTCTGCAAAAATATCGCCAGTTGCTGATGTAATATAGTCCAAAAGCATACTTTTGGAATAAGGAACATTGGTAACACCTACATTCCACAACCTGTCATCATTCTCAACTCCATACAAGAAATCCAAGTCTTCCGGCTCCATCGCCCGAAGCTTTATCTGAGGTTTTTTACTATTTTCCATGACTTTCTACACTTGTACACCTTATTTTATTACTTCTGCATCTGTAATCAGCACACCTGAATCCTGATGATAGAATCCCATTTTCCTTAAAGGAGAAGGAGCGACTGCAAAAACTTCGAGGATTTGTTCGTAATCAAATTCCGAAACATCGAAGACTACAATCTGCAGTTTCTTAGAATCAGTAATCTTCTCCAAGAAAGTCGCCGTTAGTTCATTCTTGCCGCAAGCTACAAATTCAGCCAGCAAACCTTTCCGGCGCACCAACTCTCCACATTTCTCATGCATCTCCTTGCTTCCTATAAACACATAGTTCGGTATCTTCCATTCATAAGTGATAAATCCTAAGCTCTTACGAGCCCTGTCAATCTGCATCTGGAAAAGTGCAAAGGTGGCTTTGGCATAAATGGCAGCCTTGATAGGCAAACTGATGAGCCACGACATACCGGAATAATGTTTTCGGAAGAAGATAAGCATCGCCTCATAGAACACATGCACATAGCGGAAGCTCGACTTCTGGGTACTCTCACCCTTATAATGCAAGATGGTAGAAGGAAGATAATAATTGTGATAACCTCCCTTCAGAATACGATAAGAAAGATCGATATCCTCGCCATACATGAAGAAGTCCTCGTCCAGATAACCCACCTCATCGATGGCTTTCTTTCGCAACAGACAAAAGGCTCCACTCACCACCTCTATCCATCCTGGTTTATCCCAAGGAAGTGCGCTCATATAATAATGACCGAAACGGTGACTTTTCGGAAAACGGGCACACAGACCTACCATCTTGTAGAAAGCCACCATCGGAGAAGGCAACCCTCTCCTACTTTCCAGTGCCGACTTACCAGAAGCATCCAGCATGCGAACACCTAAAGAACCAGCATCTTCGTGAGCATCCATGAAGTCGATAGCCTCACGAATCGTAGATTCTCCTACCACCGTATCGGGATTGAGCAGCAACACATACTCTGCATGACTCTTGCGAATCGCCAAATTGTTGGCTCTCGCAAAACCCAGATTATGCGGACTGTCTATCAGGTTCACCCCAGGAAAACGCTTCGAAAGATAATCCACCGACCCGTCCTTGGAATGATTATCGACGACAAACACCTCCGACTCTATGCCCTGAAGTGCTTTTTGGAGAGATTCAAGACACTGTTGGAGATAGAACTTTACGTTATAGCTAACGATTACAACTGTAATTTTCACCTTATTATATATATAGGAAGAATAAATATGATCAATACGATGCCTGAAGGCAAATGTTATGCTGGAATATCTTCGGTTTCAGACACACATCTCGCCATGGATGGGTATATGAAGAAGACACACAGAAAAAGGATGATTGCCATATAGCCGAAAGCTGGCGACATCGTCTGGTAATACATGAAGGTATTGACCAACATCGGCAAGCACAGCATGTTGATGCGAGCTGTGCCCCAAGGTAAAAGAGCCGATCCTTTACCATTCACCAACTTGCGCTTGACAGCCTTGAAAGCAAACAACTTCAGAGCCAAAGGGATGACCGCAATGGTAAGAAACTCCATGATGACCTGCATCAAAAACACAAAATCACTACTGAAAAGCAGAGTGCCTGGCGCTAACATTTCTGTTTCGTAGAGCAAAACCATGAGAATGGCAGCCAATAATAATACCCAAAAGTTGATAAGCAATATTCGCTGGGAAAATTTCAAGTTCATTTTTTATCTATTTTCTTTGTTATAGAAACCTTATTTCTCTATTTTAGAGGTCTATTTTCTGCATTAAAAATACGATTCATCTGAAAGTGAGAAGGAGATGAAATTCTCTTATTGACCGAAAGGAGTACGATTGACTATCGAACGACCGAGCGTTACTTCATCCGTATATTCCAGTTCGTTTCCTACAGAAATTCCTCTCGCAATTACCGACAGCTTTACTGGATAATCTGCCAACTTGCGGGAAATGTAGAAGTTGGTGGTATCACCCTCCATTGTACTGCTCAAGGCAAGAATCACCTCATCGACACCTCCATGAGCCACCCTCTCCACAAGTGAATCTATCTCAAGATCAGCCGGTCCGATACCATCCATTGGAGAAATAATTCCACCCAAGACATGATATAGTCCGTGAAACTGTTGGGTATTCTCTACAGCCATCACATCCTGAATGTTCTCCACCACACAAATAATGGAGGCATCCCGGCGGGGATCACTGCATATCGGACAAACTTCGGTATCGCTCACATTATGACATACACGACAATACTTTACCTCACGCTTGAGTTGAGAGACGGCACCCACAAACTGTTCCACCGACTCGTCGCTCTGGCGCAGGGTATGAAGAACAAGGCGCAAAGCTGTTTTGCGCCCTATTCCCGGCAGTTTAGCAAACTCGCTCACCGCCTTTTCCAAAAGTGCTGATGGATATTTCTGTATCATTACAGATAAACACCAATACCAACACGCAGACCTACTGTTGAGAAGTCTGAATGATTCTTGAAACTCTGGTCGTAATAAATGGCTGGTTCAATAGTCACGGTACGACTCAAGAAGAAGGCATAACCCACTTCCACGCCTGGCATCACGTCATTGTAGCTACCGGTATGAGCCAACTTGACACCAGCACCTAAATAGAGACCATTCTGGATAATATAGTATCTACCCTGCGCACCTACGCTAACATAATCCTTGACACCGTCCTTGCCCGAATGATCATAAGACAACTGACCTACAGCCATCAGATTATCGGCAAAGAGATAACCCGCCTTAGCCTGAACACCAAAATTGAGCTCGCTTGAACCATTATAACTCAAATTGAGGCCAGAAAGAGAAGCCCCACAATATACCTTACCTTCTTCAAACTGTGCATTTGCCGACACCGTCAACAAAAGAGATGCACATAAAATAGCTAATTTCTTCATATCTCGATTATTTTTTAGATAAACCACAACCTGTGATCTACTTTATTTGATACTAACAAATTCTTTATTCTGATTTCTTCAGCATTCTGATGCCACTCCGCATTCAGAATCATATCATTATTCAGATTACTTTCCTCCGATATTCTTGCGCTTTAATCCCTTATACCAGGAATAGAACCAAACCAGCGCTACTACCAGTATCAGACAACTGCCCGTATAGGCCATCGTCTCCTGCAATCCTAAAGCCTGCTTGCTGACCAACAGGAATGTAGAACATACCACTGTCATAAAGAGTGCTGGTACGAGTGTGACCACAAATGGCTTCTTGTTCTCTACAAGATAAACCGTCAGCGTCCATAAAGTAAATACTGACAAGGTCTGGTTAGCCCATCCAAAGTATTGCCAAATCACATTGAATCCGTCTGGATTTGCCATCTGCCATACCAGAAGAAGGATGGCTGCGATAAACATAGGGATACAGATGAGCAGGCGACGATGCATCGTATGCTGTTCGATACCCAAGAACTCGGCGATGATGAGTCGGGCACTGCGGAAGGCTGTATCGCCACTGGTAATAGGAGCTGCCACAACACCGAGAAGGGCAAGGATTCCACCAGCCACACCAAGCCAACTGGAACAAATCATCTTCACTACCGTAGGAGCATCGAAGAATTGAACGAGCGATTTGCCACCAGGAGTACCAAACTGAGCGATAAACTGCTGGGCGACATCTGCAGGAACAACCTCTTTCCAACCTCCATCATAGAAGAAGTAGATAGAAACGGTAGCCCATATCAAAGCTACTACACCCTCAGTAATCATAGAACCGTAGAAGATAGGACGACCCAGTTTCTCGCTTTTCATACAACGTGCCATCAAAGGACTTTGAGTAGCATGAAAACCACTGATGGCTCCACAGGCTATCGTGATGAAGAGGCAAGGGAATATCGGATTCTTGTCCATAAAGGCATCCACACCTAACCAACTCGTATTCAGATTGTTATTGCTATTTGCCAAATCACTCCAAAGTTCAGGCAAATCAGGCATCTTGACAAAGAGTCCAACCATCAGGGCACCTGCCATAAACAACAGGGAGATGGCAAACAGAGGATATATCTTACCGATAATCTTATCAATCGGCAGGAGCGTTGCTATAATATAGTAGATGAAAATGGCGATGATCCACCACATCTTGCTACCACAGATGCTTTCGAGGATAATGGCAGGACTATAAACAAAGACAACACCCACCATCATCAAAAGCAGAACCGAAAAAACAAGCATCACTTTCTTGGTTCTTCCACCCAGATACTTACCTACCAACTCAGGCAAGCCTGCACCACCATTTCGAATACTCAACATACCACTCAGATAATCATGCATCGCACCGGCAAAGATACAACCCAAAACTATCCAAAGATAAGCAACGGGACCATACCATGCACCCATGATGGCACCGAAGATAGGACCAGTACCTGCAATATTGAGAAATTGAATCATAAAAATTTTCCAACTTGGCAATACGAGGAAGTCAACTCCATCAGCCTTGGTCAGCGCTGGAGTTGGACGATCATCAGGACCGAAAATATGTGCTACAAATTTTCCATAGAACAAGTAGCCGAGCACAAGGGCTACAAGACTTAACATAAAACTTACCATTTTACTTTACAATTTACGTTGATATCTTATATCAGGTTTAACCTTTTATTAATCTTCAACTAACAAATTCTCCGCAAAGGTACGATTTATATTTCAATTAACAAAAATATTTGTTGAATAATTTGACATAAAAAAAAGAGCAACCCGTGAAGATTGCTCTTTTTTGGTACACCCTTAGGGATTCGAACCCTAGACCCACTGATTAAGAGTCAGTTG
>ERZ1026882.332-NODE-332-length-29325-cov-30.324189_pt1 | contig 29325 bp, 21 predicted proteins | sample MGYA00380171_ERZ1026882 | MGnify/ENA primary metagenome ERZ1026882 (study PRJEB33269, sample SAMEA4719807) | human gut metagenome | biome: human-associated habitat; feature: organic feature; material: feces | place: Cameroon | collected 2013-10 ...
ATGTGCTTGCGCTTGTCGATGCACTCGTGCTTGCTGAGGTGCTTGCACTTGTTGAGGCGCTGGTACTTGCCGATGTGCTTGCGCTGGTTGAGGCACTTGTACTTGCTGATATACTTGCACTTGTTGAGGCACTCGTACTTGCCGATGTGCTTGCGCTTGTCGATGCACTCGTGCTTGCTGAGGTGCTTGCACTTGTTGATGCACTTGTACTGGCTGATGTGCTTGCGCTGGTTGATGCACTGGTACTTGCTGAGGTGCTTGCACTTGTCGATGCGCTGGTGCTTGCTGAGGTACTTGCACTTGTTGAGGCACTTGTACTTGCTGAGGTGCTTGCACTTGTCGATGCGCTAGTACTTGCCGATGTGCCTGCACTTGTTGATGCACTTATACTTGCTGAGGTGCTTGCGCTGGTTGAGGCACTTGTGCTGGCGCTTGTCGATGCACTGGTGCTTGCACTTGTTGATGCACTCGTACTTGCTGAGATACTTGCACTGGTTGAGGCACTTGTACTTGCTGAGGTACTTGCACTGGTTGAGGCACTTGTGCTTGCTGATGTGCTTGCGCTTGTTGAGGCACTTATACTTGCTGAGGTGCTTGCACTAGTTGAGGCACTTGTACTTGCACTTGTCGATGCACTAGTGCTTGCCGATGTGCTTGCGCTTGTTGAGGCACTCGTACTTGCTTCAACACTCAAACTCTCTGATATTCTTACTGATTCACTCTTCTCATAGTTTGGATCTGCATTATCCAATAAATCAATGGAATCCCCATGCTTATATGCGTATTTATACGTATGTACTCCACCTGTACTACTACTTCTAAATTCTACCCATTCATTATCAGACACTTTTAATACAAACGCATTTCCATCACATATATACAATCCGCCTGTTTGAGAATATTTTTTCGCATTCCAAGCATACCCTGTTGTCCAATTAAATTTCACTGAATCAAAGTCATTAAAATATTCCCAATTACCTGTATATGAATTCTTTACTCTATACTGGCATGATTCATCCTCCCAAAACTGGTACCATTTTCCATTTCTAACTTCAATATCATTCCCAGCTAAATCTTTAAAATTATTTGCCGTAATCTTAGTGACATGATGTACCTTTTTTGATACACAACCATCTCTATATGTATCATTACTTGCAAGCTGCGGCATTCCACTCATTCGAGCATAAACAGCCATATCCTGTTCTGCATCATCTGTGTATGCAGCCGCTACAACATTATCACCACTCTGCTGTTCTTCATCACTCTGCTTAACACTTTCGCTGGTGCTTGAGCTTTCACTGGTACTTTCACTCACGCTCTCGCTAGTACTCTCTGAAGCACTTTCACTAATGCTCTGTGTTGTACTCTCGCTATATTCTGTTCGCTCGCTCTCAGATAAAGAGCCTGCGTCAACTAATGAATTGGAATCTGCTGCCGATTCATCAATTGCAGCCATAACCATATCAGCACCCTGAATAGAGCTGACTCCACCCATAGCAATTCCCGCTGCGGTTATACCTTTTAAAATACTGTCAACCTTCTTCTTATTCATATAGTCTCTCCTTATTCACACGAATCCGGACACTTGGATTATATGCTTCCTAATCCTCTTTCATCCGGACATAACTATAGTTTTCCTCTTTTACACTATAAATATAAACTCCTAGGTGTATCTAAAATCGTATAAAAACATTTATATACCGCCAAATCATAGCCTTTCTCTACACAAAATCAAGGTATCCAGCAATAATTTTCTGGTATATATCCCATTTATGAACAAATCTTGCCGTTTTTTTACATTTGCGTAGTATTGACTCAATTTATCTTCCGATTCTGATACAGCTATCCTGTATACATCTTCAAAATCTGTTGCTGCTGCTCCTATTTCATTATCTGTCACATACTTTTCACAGCTCAGCCCCTTTTTTACTATCACCGGGATTCCGGCAGCCATATAAAGTCCAAGTGCCTGCTCATCAGTATCCCATATTAGTCCAAAGCCTCCGTCTGACAACCTGAGTATAGATTCAGTGACGTGGTACTCATCATATCGCACCACCTCTATATTTAAATTATCCAATGGATATTCATTGTGACTCGTTTCCGCCATGATATATAGTTTTTTATTTTTATGCTCATTTGCGCAAATGTCTGTCATATAATCCGGTACAGCTTGAATCAGATAAGGTTTTTCTTTTAATCCTTTCCCGATATAGTAATCCCGCAGCGCAGCTGAGGCAAAAATAAACATATCAGCCCGGTTAAGCAACGTAATTTCATCACTCAAAGAATACTCACTATCATCTCTATCGGATGCTATTTCCTGTATAAACGCAACAATTTTCGTTCCATGATATCTTCTTAAATGCTCAAATAAAAATCCATCGTATCTGGGACTCTCACCGCTTGGATGCTGAAAAATCACTATATCCTCCGGACAAAGTGATGCGATTATGCCATCCATCCTAACATGCAGCTCATCATCACTATCATATGCATCAGGAAATTTAAATAAGCTCATTTCTTTAAAGGCAAGTGTTTCACCTGCGTTTTTCACCGCATTTTGACGGAGGCCAATCAATCCACCTATGTTATAAGTTTTTGTAATATGTACGCTCATAATCTCTTCCCCATTATTCCACTGTAGCAACTATCTGTGATTCATACACCTGATCATGGTCAAATACTATATCCTGATCATAGTTATGCTCTGCTGTATGCTTATTAGGCAGCTTTACCTTTTCTACTGCCCCAAGCTTGTACCATTCATATTCAGAATCAATATGTCCGATATCGATGAGCCAATATCCCTTCTTATACAAGTGATATGAGATAACCTTCGCAGTCGGTCCAAGCATTAGGAGTATCAACTTATCTGTGCCATACTCCTCTATCTTACTCTCTATCCTGTCAATAGCCCTATAGGCATTTTTTGAAGGACCTATAATGCGAACGAGTGATTTAGCATTGTCAAATAAATCATTTCCCACTCCGGATCTGGTTGTTTTTCCCTCAACAATAAGCACATCTCTATTGTTCCAAAGCGATTTTAACCTGTCAAAATATCCTGTCACGGTCGATTTGTCTGCTAAATCTATATATGGTCTTGATACAAAGGTTGAACCATACCAGCTAGCAGTACAAACGTCATTATATAATTGTCTGTATGCCTGCAAATGCCCCTTCCAGAAGCTCTGGCACGCTTCATTGTATCTGCCTTGATTCTCAAACACATCAGGTAAACAGGTCATAAAGTGTGTATCACTTTGACGTGCTATAATCTCTTTAAGCTCCGCTGCAAGTGTCTCAGTATATTCCTGATAAGGAATAGAGTTGCCGGCGATGATATCAAACTCTCCGTCTCCAAACCTCGCTATCGAGCATCTGTTTTCAAGTATCAGATTAAGTGTCTCAGAATTATTTTTTACGCAAATATCAAAGTCCAAAGCCAATCTGTTTTCAACCGGTGTGCAGGCATTTTCCAATACCTCAATTATTGCATCCTGAAGCGTTTTTCTTGTATATGCGCCATCTAATATCAGCTTTTGAATATTCTTTACATTATGGTAAAGCTTTATATACTCTGCATCTGTAATACTCTGAACCAGTTTATCAGCTTCATCCAACGTATCGACTGCATATCCCAGACCGTTTCTTTCGACAAATTTCTCATGAACACAGCCTCTTTTTACTATAACAGGTATTCCTGCTGCCAGATTTGTACCTAGCTTGTACGGCTGATTCATCGAATAATATCTGTCAAAATATTCATCATCACTCCAAACAAGCCCAAAGCCACCTTTGGAAAGCTCATGCATTAGCTTTTCCTGCTCAAAATACCCTTTCCAGCAAAAGCTGTCATCATTTTCTCTGTCCGGCTTATTTGAATCATATTGATAAATCTGTGTCTTGCCATGATACTCTGCCAGAAACGGAAAACGATTATAGTTCCCGGCAAAATGAAAGCATCTCGTTACAGCATGATCCACAAAGCAAATGTCTGATGGCATATCCCAAATAGTCTGATAAATAACCGGCTTATCATCAAGCCCATTTTCTTTCAGATAACGATGCATCTTCTTTGATGGCAAAATAAGTAAATCCGCCTTATTGAGAGTTCTGATTTCCATATCGAGAATCGCCTGCTCAGAATCAAACATGAGCTTTTGTATATCCTGAACAAAAATTATCAGCTTTGTATCCCGGTATGACTTTATCTTGTTTACAAAGCTCTCATCATAATTCACCCCAATCCAGCTTGGATACTGGAAAATCACAATATCCCCATAGTTAAGAGGCGCAATTATTCCATCAAGGCGTTTGTCTATTTCCTTTGCATAGTCTGGCTTTAAAGGGTAAAAAGACAAGCCCATTTCATGGCATCCAATACTTTGAGCCACCTTTAATACTCTTCTATGTGCCAGACTGGCAGTTCCTGCCATGTTGTTTAGTGTGGTAATGTGTGTTTTCATTGATACTCCTGTCTACAAGCCTGTTGTTTCATTGATGTTTTCCAACATTTTTCTCTCATACTCAAGCCAATAATCCTTAGGATGTTTTACCTTCATGTTACTGCATTTCTCTATAAAATTAAGTTTGACGGATTGAGCTATGGTATATTTTTATAAGCTGCATCCATTTTGATTCTATTACATGCTCCTTATATTCTTCAGCAATCATATAAGAATTTTCATGGAATTTCTTCAATCTGTCATCATCCTCAAATATTTTAACTATTGCTGCTGCAGTTCTTTCACAGAGCTTATCTTTATTTTGGAAGTCTGTTTCAATATCAAAATCCACCAAATAGCCATTTTCATCCGGATGTATAAAAAGCCTGTTTCCATATCTGACATCCAGTCCAACCATGGCAAGTCCATCTCCTACAGCCTCCATGAGTGAAAGTCCAAATGTTTCCCACAAAGAAAAGGATGCAAACAATTCATAGAGTGGATAAATCTTTTCAAGATTACAGCGCCCTTTAAAGTGAATATAATCATCGGCACCAGCTTCTTTAACTATATTTTGTAAATACATAGTATACCCATCATCACCACTTCCATATATATCCAGGTTGATTATTGGGTTTTGTTCATGTGCTTTTATCACACTCTTAATAAGAATATCAATACCTTTCCTCGGGCTAAGTCTTGAAGCAGATATTATGCTGCCTCGCCTACGCTCACTTTTACTTTTAAGTTTGTCTTCAGGTATAGCCCCGGGTGGAATAGCTGCAATATGTGGAACAAAGCAATCATACTCTTTTAAAAATGCTTCCAGACTTCTTTTATGTTCCTCCGTACCAACAACAAAATAATCAATTGCCTTTGAATATTTGAACCAATAATAATACTCATAGTTCATATATAATGAACTTTCATCCTCAAATATTTTGTAAAAATGATCTGAATGCAGCACAGCTACCAGCTTTGATTTGCCTTTATTTTCAAACAGAGGCTGAATATAATCTAAATATCCCGCTCTATCCATTATACATATATCATTCTCACAAAGATTAAGTGCCTTTACAAATCTTTCGACGAACTCTACATTGTCTATAATTTCACCATTTTTTAACAGATATTCAACCTTATCTTTATAGATGCATTGTTCATAAACCATCTGCCCCTGTTTGTTCCAAAAAATTCTTCTTTCCGGATTTAAACCGTTGCTTAAATCATTATCCCAATTATACAGCTCTGTATATGACAAGCTGTCTGTATAATAATTTACTAAATATTTTTTACCATTTTTAAAGAGACTTTCATTTATAACAAATCCATCTTCATCACATAATATTTCAACTATTTTGTCACCGGAATTATATAGACAAATCATCTTTCCATTCTCATCTATATCGTCATACTCATAGTTTTCTTTTTCATTTTCTAAAAGAGCTTCTTTTTCCACAGACAAACTCATATCTGCTCTTCCGGTCATAAAAAGATGTGCAGACATAATCTGACCACGTTTTATTTTTTGTGAACCATACAGTTCCATATCCCGAATTGTCGGCAGCTCTTTAAAAATAAATTTAGCGTTTACATTGTTTTTTGCAAACAACCTTGCTCTAAATCCCTGAGCAACATCGACTCCGGAAAATTCATATCCACTAAGTAATGTAAAATCAAATACTCTCATCTATATCACCCATAACTACTTTTGCAGCTAACTGTTTTAATTGTTTCTTTTGCCTGTCTATATATTCATCGAATATCGTCTGACTGTTTATTATATTTTTTAGAGTTTCTTTCATCTTCACATAGTCGCTGCTATCAAAAATATTTTCCATTGGATATAATTCTTTTGAGTGTGCTGTATTGTCAAACGCTAGTATTAGCATATTGTTTATCAGCGCCTGGTTTACGGCATTGTATAGTTCTCTGTAATGATTGATATCCAAATAAATATCGCATCTTTCAAACAGTTCTTTTTTCTTCTGTTCAGAAATACACGGGTATAGCTCAACATTATTATTTATATCCAGTTTTGTTAATTTATCTGACATAATAGTGCTGGCAGCTATATGAAATGTTATTTCCGGAAAGTCAATTATAAGCTGTTCAATATACTCGAGCTGATCCGATTCTGTAATAATAAACGCTTCATTTTTCCCAAATTTTGATTTATTATTTTCAAAATATGAATATAGTCTGTCGCATTTACAATCCGAATTATCTTTATACCAATTGACCTGTTGCTCTTCACTGCACAGTATTCGGAATGATGTATTAGTCTGATTTGTTTCTTTAAAATCTGAGTTTAATCTATTTTGTGGCAGATAAGATGTTTTAAAATTCCCATAATCCCCAGCAAATTTATTCAATACCTCATCACTTGTAAGCCATATATTTTCATCATATATTTCACCGGATTTAAGATAAGCTTCCAGATAATCAGCAAAGCCTCTATAGCTTCTCGGACTAATGCCCATGCCCAACAATATATATGTCTTTGGACCTGTCTGTTCTATTACCTTAATGTCACCATTTCTATCATAGAATTCCCTAGCTGTAACATTACCACCGTTCACATTCTCCGAACAATATTTATATCCATATTTGTTGTAATAGTCTACTCTATATACTGTATTATTTCTGTCAATCCACTCTACTCTGCTGACCATTCTTTTCTCTATCGGATTCTTAAAATAGATGTTTGCCTTTTTGGTTTTATTATCATATATAGCACCATTTACCCCATCAGCACGAACGCTCCAGTATTGAGGGATATCTATAAATGCATAATACAAGTCTTTTTCCTTATGCACATCGTTTTTTTCAGACATGCCGCAAAACAAATCTATGGCTTCTATTATTTTACAGTCTTTAAATCCTACATTTTCTATCAGTTCTATTATATTTTTTTCAGTCTTATCCAATTCATCAGTAATAAAAATCATAGGATAAACCCACCCTCTGTATAATGCAAAAACCTCTGTGTTATAAAATAATTCTCACCATTTTCTAATCCAGCATTTTCCAGTATTTCCAGTCCATTGCCATCGTCCGCTTCTGCTGAGACTATATAGACAGTATTATCATCACAGATAATCTCATTCTCCTTTAAATGCTCATGCCATTCACAGCTATCGAAATTTCTGTTTAATAGCCTCATTGCATTCCTTATAGAGCTATTCTCTCCACCATAGAATACGAGTCGTATATTGTTTTGAGTAGCTTTTTTTAGCAGCTTCTCCAGCATACCTGTTCTATCAACAATTCTACCCATAGATCTACTCAATAAGCCATCCGCCATCTGTTCTCCCCATGGGGTTCTCAGTATTGTGAAATAGTAAGCTCTGTCAATTTCATTATTTGTATGCAGCATCAACAGGGTTGCAGCATAATGATATATTTTTTTCTCTGCTTTCTCATTATTTTTTCTTGCCTCATCAATAAAATAATTCCATTTTTCATCTATCAATAAGGTTTTTCCGCTGAATATGGCATTTAAAGCATCCTGGTCAGGAAGCCATGTCCGTGGATTATCGTTCAGATAATCCATAACCTGTTGAAACAGGCTTCCATTTTTCCTGATATTGTCAAGATTCATGCAAAGAACACCCGCATTAAAATATCTGTCACGAGTTGTCTGCCCTGCTGCTACAGCGTATGGAGTTCCCCAATTCCTTATTGTCGAACAATCCGGCGCTGCTGCCAGACAGTAATTATCTATATTAAGGTTCCATAATTCTTCAATATCTGTATTTACAAACAAATCAGAGTCTAAATATATTATTTTTTTCAAATCCGGCATAATATCGGGCAACATAATCCGAAACATTGTTCCAATTGTAAATCTGTTCATAGAATCAGCCAATGAGCCAAAAATGTCAGGATTAAAGTGATGAAATTCTATACCATTTCCACTATTATCGGCAATAAGACTCAGCTTATTTTTATTCATTTCATTCAATGTGTCATCATGTAATATATGAAAAACTATTGGCGCTTTTGTATTTTCAACAATGGATTGCATCGTTGTTCCAGCCCAGACACTGTAATTTCCATCCTTATCATGTATACCAAAACAGATATGTATTGCATTATCCAAAAAGTATGCATTATCCATTTTTTTCGCAGTTACTCTCAGCTTTGACATTCTTTTCAATACGACATCATTTGAAAAAGCCCTCACATATGGATTATTAAATATATCCGGCTCACTCTTTAAGAACTCTTCTTTGCAAATATCCAGCTCCCTTTTCATAAAAGTCTCTATTCTACTATACGGCTCAATATATTGATGCCATAACAAAAATGACTGTATTTCACAGTGACACTGCTCAATTACATTTCCCAGTTCTGCTTTTCTGCTTTGAATAGCCTGCCTTATATGATCCATAATAATCTTAGCATCCCTGATCTTTGCATTGCTAATTTCAGAACGTATAATGCCCCCTGTATTCTCAAAGTAATAGTATAATGTCGATTGCACCTTACAATATTTCTTTGCAAGTAACACACAAAGCATGGAAAAATGCGTATCCTCATAATATACATCTTCTATAAATCTTAGATTATGTTCTATTATAAATTTGGTCGAGTATAGCTTTGCCCATGCTGTTACATTAGTAAATCCGGTCAAACCTATAATGAGATTTTTCCTATTATCAATATTTTCTAAATCAAGCCTTTGAATTTCATAATCACTTGCTTCTAATACATTCGGCTTAGCTTCTTTAAAAAACGATACGCCACACTGTGCCACATCATAATCGTCCTCTGTCATTCTATCATGCAGCACCCTGAGCATATCCGGATGCACATAATCATCTGCATCCACAAATGCGATATATTTGCCGGTACAGATATCCATTCCCAGGTTACGCGCACCGCCACACTTTCCTTTTTTCTGTATTTTAAGAGATATAACATTCTCCGGGTATTGTCTTTGTAAGGATTCTAATATAGACCATGTATTGTCTGTCGATAAATCATCTATGAGTATCACTTCGAGATTCTCAAAACCATATGTCTGGCTGTGAATTGAATCGAAGCATCTCATAATGTATTTTTGTACATTGTAGCATGGAATAATTACTGATATCTTGTCCTTACCATTCATAACATTTTCTCCATAATATATAAAATAATCAAATGTTAGTACTATTTTCCTTTACAGCTCACAAACTATACTGTTCACATGATATTTCTCTGCTGCTCTCGGATTTTTCTTTGCGAACTGGCGGTTGATTCTCTTTTTGACTATCTCGCAGTCCTCCCGCTTTAATCCGATTAGCATGATAAGGAACTGTACCTTGCCATACGTGGTATATATGTCACTGTAGCGGATTGATTCACTGACACACTTCTTGAGCTGCCTTGAATACTTGTTCATCTTTGTCTCGCTCTGTACCTGCCTGCCTTCCTCGTCCTCCAGAGTACAGAGCATGAGATACACAGGTACCCTTGTGCGCTTCATAATACGGATGGACGCCTGGTATATTCCCCTGAATACCGGATAGCTGCAGAAATATCCGCCTCTTTCTGTTTCCTCCTGCTCGTTCATGCCCTCCTGGATGTTTTCCAGTATCTCATGTGCATGATTCATCTGATTGCTGTATTTCTCAAGTATTTCCAAGAGTTTTGATGATGGATAAATACCGCACTCCCTGAGATAATAGTCCACGACATCCGTGTATAGTGCTTCCGCCTCCTCATAGCGTCTGGTCTCTACCATCGCCTCCATGATGAGCTCCTCCCACTCATTGAACGGGTCGACCTTTGCCGCATATACTCCGAGCTTCTCCAGCCCCTTGAATTGTTTTCTCTTTCGCAGTATGTACGCAGCTTCATTTATGATTTTCTCAAACATAGTGTGATAGCGTCTGGCCTCCTGTGCTATCCACGTCTCGCCCGTATATGCCGCCAGAAATTCACCCTTGTACAGATATAGTGCTTTTACGTACAGCTCAAGCAGTCTGTCTTCTATTTCCTTTGTCTGCTCATCGCACACTGTCTCTGCACTCTCTGGCTCCTGTGGCATCTGTTTTTCCAGTGCGCAGGCTTCGTTATAGAGATTTTCAAACTCTGCTGCATCCTCTTCTATCTCTATATCCGGTGTCCAGTAATATATGCCTCCCTCCAAATATATGAGGTTCTTTCCCGGCAGTCCGAGCTGTGCGAGCTTTTGCTTTGTCTTGTATACAATAACTCTTAGCGCTGTGTGAGGTGCATCTATATCACGCTCACCGATTACTATTTCCTCGAGCTTATCCTTTGCTATTCCGCAGTCAGAATAGTGTATCAAAGCCTGCATCATGCGGTTGAACTGGCTTTCCTTATGCATTTTTTCCGCCACAAATGGTGCTCCGTTATAGTCCATTCTGAAATTGCCAAACATCTGTACCTTGATTTTATGCGTCATAGGCGCCTCTCTTCCCGAGTTTTATAAACATGCTTATTTACGGATTTATATATGGTATGCATTGATGATACCTTTTGACCCTTATTTCATATTATACAACAATTCCACTCCTACTGATAACAACGACAATTTACATAAACAGTGTCAAAACTCGTACTTGACAATTTTCGTAATATATGCTACCAATGCTCCCTGAATATAAAAAAGATCCTGCAAGAAAATCTCACAGGATCCGGCTTTTCAGATATATTAAATTAGAAAATAGCATTTACAATTGTTGAACCAATGGCTGTTGCAAGGAATGCCAGTCCACACACGAGTGGAAGCTTATTGTCATCCTCTTCTATTGCCCTTACTCCAAAGAATATGCTTACATATCCTACTACACCCGCAAATGTATGCAGCCAGCTGCTCACATTGCCAAAGAACTGGAATGGGATTATGTCGATGATTGCTGCCACAAGGATAATCGGAAGGTATACTGCATCATACAGACACGCTGCTGAAAGTGTCTGTGCAAATGTCACCTTTTTATCCTTCTGCACTGCGTTTAATACAACCAGAATGACTGCTGCCAGGATGAGTACTCTCACCGCCTCTCCTACGATTCCTGAGAAGATTCCCTCAAAGAAGCTCGCCGGGTAAAATGAGAATCCAAAACCGCCTATGCTGCCAATTACGCTTGATAACAGATATACTACAGACAGCACTACCTCTACTATGGCAAATAAGCCAATAAATATAAAGCCTGATGCCATATTTGCATTCTTTACAAAGTCTGCTGCAGCCTGTGCCGGCTTCTTAACAAGACCCTTGTAGAATGTGATGATAGATGCCACATTCTTGTCATTCTGCAGCTGCTGTCCTGCTGCACTCACCTGCTGTGTGAAGTTGTCAAATGCCTGCGACTGTGCGCTGCCCTGTGGCTGTCCGTTGAACTGTCCCTGTGCACTGCCCTGTGGCTGTCCATTGAACTGTCCCTGTGCACTGCCCTGTGGCTGTCCATTGAACTGTCCCTGTGCACTGCCCTGTGGCTGTCCGTTAAACTGTGCCTGCTGTGCTGCATTATCTGCCTGTGCATTGTTGTCCTGTGTCTGATTTGGTGTCTGTGGCTGTGCCTGCTGACGACATGTGCATACCTCATCATCAGCTAACTGCCTGCCACAATTTGTACAGTATTTCATAACTGAAACCTCCTTAAAATAATTAATACACTTCTGATAACTATATTAGCATTTCGGATATTTAATAGCAATATTTATTTGATATTTATTCCATATTATATTATGATTATTTATAATCATTCACATTCTACAGAGGAATAAACATGCCACAAACACTTAATATAGCTGTATGCGAGGACGAAGCTGCAGAGACCGTGCTGCTTTGTGATATTCTCAACCACAGCGATATCCAAAATACATACACTGTCTTTACAGATGCAGATTCTTTTCTTGCCTCATATGAGTACGGAAAGTATGACCTGCTGCTCATGGATATATACATGAAAGATTCCATGACCGGCATAGAGGCAGTCTCCATAATCCGAGAGACAGATGCCGATATCCCGGTTGCTTTCATCACGACAAGCACAGAGCATGCCTTGGAAAGCTACAGGCTGTCTGCCATCGGCTATATCGAAAAGCCGTTTTCTGCAGCTGAGCTAAGTAACATTCTTCACCTTGCCATGCTGAAGAAATCCGATGCCCCATCTCTTTATGTGAAGAGAAACAAGAGTATGGAGAGACTTGCCCTTTCTGATATCATGTACATAGAGCAGAGAGCCAGGCAGATTTTCATACATTTAAAAGAAAATGAGGAAATCAGCTGTTATGAGAAGCTTTCAGAGCTTTCAGATCAGCTGCCCGCTGAGCTGTTTTTTCTGCCGCACAAAAGCTACGCGGTAAACCTGTCGTATGTCACACGCATTGATACTTCACTCAAATGCTTCGTGATGGCCGATGACACAAATATCCCTATCAAGAGGGAGCTCTCCGGCAAAGCCAAAAAGGCTCTGGAGAGATACTACTTTGATCACACCAGAGGGCTTAAATAAGGCACTTTCCTATTGATTTGATATGAGCTAGACTGTCAAAAGTAATACACTGCAAGGAGCCCGGATTATGAAAAATAAAAGCACTATAAGAAATATTCCCTATCTGACAATTATACTGCTTACACTGATTTGCATACTGCTTCTTTCCTCAAAAAACATGATTATGAGCCAGGCGAGCTATCCTGAAGCCACTATCGTAAGCTCTGCCTATGCTATGGTGGAGGGCTCGGATTCAGATAAAGAAGAAATCACATTTCCACATACCTTTAAGCACCTTTCGCCGCGCACACATGTCACCGTCACAACACATATCAACCTGAACAAGGATGATCCAATCTACATAAAAACTGTCTATTCCCCTGCGAAGGTCTATCTGGACGATGAACTCATATATGAGTTTGGCAGGACCGAAAACTATCCATCCTATATGAAGGATCCCGCAACCGAGGGGTACCTGATAGGCACTGACGGTCATTCAGGTGATACAGAGCTTCGCATAGAGTATCTGTCTCCAGTTACCAGAAGCTCTCTTACGGTATATTCTCCTATCTACGGAGCATACAAATCCTTATTTTTCACTCTGTTAAAGCTGAATAAATGGTCATTCTTTATAGCACTGCTTGAGCTTGCCGCAGGTGTTTTGTTTATATTTATCTCACTGATGCTTTTATACTACGATAAAGAGGTTTGCAAGATGATATTTCATTTTGGATTCTTCTCACTCATGTCCGGCATGTGGTCTATCGGCGAGTGCAACTACACAGGTGTCATAGTCAAAAACCCTACACTGCTATATCTGTGTGCTTTTATAGGGCTTTTCTCGCAGATGATTCCGTTACTGTATTTCTGCAGGCTTGCAGTTGGTTTTAAGAATGACAAGCCAATTATAGTTATCGCGAAGCTCCTCACCGTGCTTGACCTTGTCGCTTGTGTCTTACAGCTTAGCGGTACGGTGGCACTATCTCAGAGCATGTACGTGTTCCATGTCATTCTGCCTCTCATACTTTGCTTCCTGACTGCATACATCATCCTTGAGGCTGTTCGTAGCCAAAACAGCAGGGCAAAACGGCTGATGGTTCCGGTATTCATACTGGCTCTTGCTTCATGTGCCGAGATAATCAATTATCATTTAAAATTTGTGGCCTCATTGTCATTGCTGTACCAGATTGGAACTCTGCTTTTCATTATAATCATGGGAATTGTAATGGGGCTTAATATAAGCGATATGCTCAGTATAAAACGTGAGAATGAAAGGCTCATATTTGATATGAATCTCCTTGAGCATTCCCTATTGGAGCAGAAGAAATATAATTCGCTCATCACAACAAACGAACAGCTTTTTAAGAAGCAGCGCCACGATCTGCGTCACCAGCTGGTTGCAATAAAAGGCCTCGCAAACACTGAAAATAAACAGCTGAACGAATACCTGGATGCCCTGATCCACAGCATACCATCTGCGCCTGCAAGCTATTGTGAAAACAGGGTAGTTAATTCCATTCTGTCATACTATAGTGCCATATGCAGAGATGAAAATATCGCTCTTGAGACAAAGCTTATTGTTCCGGAAACCGATGATGCGGCCTTGGACAATGACCTGTGCCTGGTATTTGGAAATCTGATAGAAAATGCTATAGAAGCCTGCAGACGCATGGATACTTCTGATTCTTTGAACGAGAAATCATCGCACTTTATCCGACTGCATGCCCACGTACACTATAAGACACTTATTATTACTATGGACAACAGCTTTGACGGACATGTTTCCATCCAAAACGGAAAATACCGTTCTTCTAAGAGGGACGACTATGGTATAGGTCTGTCATCCATCCGCTCTGTTGCCGGCAAATATGATGGTGACGTTGCATTTGAAGCAGCTGATGGTATATTTCAGTCATCAGTATACCTTCAAATATATAAATGACACACTAAAATCATTAATTTATATTAATGCTTCATACCTAAATATCATTTTCAGAGTCCAACTAACTTATTGTATATAATGCGCATATATGCTATAATAATAAAAGAATTTTGTGCATTATACACATATGGAGTTTTAAATTATGATAGAACACACGATATACAAGGAATTTATTGATAAAATTGCAGAATTATCAGACGGGATATATCCTATCATCACCGACCTGGATAATGACTTATCTTACGTACCGGAAAAGACAGCAGATTTTTTCGGCCTTGAACCCGGCGAGCATACCTGTTTATTTGAACAGCTTTGCACATGTGTCAACGACATTGACCTGCCGGAATATAGGCGGGAGATCCGCTATCGTCTAAACGGCGAAAAACTGGATGATATATTTTATGTCCGCATGGGAAAGCACACCAAAGAATATATGATGGGATTTTATTCTGACATTTTTGCCGGTGATGACGGACACCGCTACCATGTCCTCGTGCTCAGGAATGAAAATACTCTTCCTGATATCGACCCATATACATATCTTTATGGTCAGTCAAAGTTCGAAAGAGATATCAACGGCTATATCATGGAAAACAGGTCCGTAGCCATAATTGAGGTGGAGATAGGTCATATAGATGAGTTCAATATACTGTATGGTTCCAATTTCAGCACTGCAATCCAGCGTGAGCTTGCGCTCAAATTCATCTACATGATGGATGGCAGCACCGCTACCTACTATATGAATAATTCCAAATTTGTATTTGTGATAAAGGAAGCTGACCGTGCCTCTGCTGAGGCATTCTACCGGAAAATTGTAGACACAATAAATTCCATGCATTTCTTTAAGTGCTTTAAATTTGAGTTTGATATATATGCTGCGTGTCTGATTCTCAAGGATTATGATGGTGATACCTCCACTGTCATCAGCAAGGTGGAGTACACTCTGGACCGCGCGAAGGAGCTTCACAGCCCTGATTTGTTATTTTTCAATGATATGGTCATGTTCAATGGCAGCTCGCATATAGATATCATGAAAATCATTCATCAGTCGGTTATCAATAGCTGTGATGGCTTTTTTGTGGAGTTTCAGCCGATTGTAAAGGCTTGCAATGGCGAAATAATGGGTGCTGAGGCACTGGTGCGTTGGAAAAAGGAGCCTTTTGGCACGGTGCCACCCGGACTGTTTATCGACTGGCTTGAGGATACCCCGGCTATGTATGAACTCGGAAATTATATAATGAGAACTGCAATAAGCGCAGCCTGTGAATTTGCAAAGATGAAACCCGGCTTCTTCATCAATGTAAATGCATCCTCAGAGCAGCTTGAAAAGGAAACCTTTGTAAAAGATACTTTGGCAATTCTTAAAGAGTATGATTTTCCACCTTCACAGCTGTGGATAGAGATTACAGAGCGATGCAGAGATCTGCCTATATCTATGATAAAGAAAACCGTCACTGCATTCAGAGAAGCCGGAATCCACATCACTATGGATGACTATGGCACAGGAAGCTCTTCATCTCAGATGATGCTTGAGCTTCCTGTAGAGGGTGTCAAGATAGATATGTTCTTTGTTAAAGACATTCTCGAGGAGAAAAAGAAACAGGCACTTGTAATCGGAATGGTTAATTTTGCCCATGCCGCAGACTTAAGGATATGTATCGAAGGCATAGAAAATAGTGACCTTGAAAGCTATCTCAGACAGTTTGGTGTCACCTTGTTTCAAGGCTATCACTACTCGAAGCCTATCTGTCAGGATGAGCTTATAAAGCTTCTTATGAAGCCATAGCCCTATCTCCTACTCCAGATTTTCCTTAAATGCTGTCAGTGCGCCATTTTTCTTTAAAATCAGCATGACAATTGCTGCCACTATGCTTCCGGCCACTGTAGAGATAAGGAATGGCACTATGTATATAAACATGCCTTCCGGCTGAATAAGCATCACGTATTTTGCAAGAGGATACGCTGCCAGGCCTCCGAGTATGCCTGTGCCAAGCGCCTCTGCAATACATGTCGGTATGATTTTTTTGCTGAATCTGTACATCAGTCCACAGCACAGAGCACCTACCATGCTTCCCGGGAATGCCATGAGGCTTCCGAGTCCTGTCAGGTTTCTGATAATACTCGCACAAAATGCCACACCGACACCCCATGCAGGTCCTAAAAATACTGCTGCGCATATATTTACCATGTGCTGTACAGGTGCACATTTGCTGCCGGCAACAGGGAAGCTTATTAAGCTTCCTGCTACAGCAACTGCCACAAGCACTCCTGCCATGGCAAGCTTTCTGATTGAAAGAGTTCTTTTTTTAGTGTTCTTTTTACTTTCCATTATAACCTCACCTTAAAGTATATCGTAACTGTTCAGTACCTTCAAAGTTATAGTATATCAATATACTCTCCTGCAAGTGCCTTGTTCATGCTTCGCACTGCACAGAACTTACCGCACATACTGCATGCCTCGCTGTGGTCATCCTCAGGCAGACGGTCATCCCTGATAGCCTTAGCTGTCTCCGGATCAAGCGCACATGCAAACTGTGCATCCCAGTCGAGCACACGTCTGGCATCTGCCATCTTATCATCTATATCTCTGGCTCCCGGTATTCCCTTTGCAATATCAGCTGCATGAGCTGCAATCTTTGACGCAATAATTCCCTGCTTTGTATCCTCCACATTTGGAAGAGCAAGATGCTCCGCAGGTGTCACGTAGCAAAGGAAAGCTGCGCCGTTCATTGCTGCCACTGCTCCACCGATTGCTGCTGTGATGTGGTCATAGCCCGGTGCGATATCTGTTACGAGAGGTCCAAGTACATAAAATGGTGCTCCCATACAGATTGACTGCTGTACCTTCATGTTTGCTGCTACCTGATCAAGCGGCACATGTCCCGGTCCCTCTACCATGACCTGTACGTTGTGATCCCATGCACGCTTTGTGAGCTCTCCAAGTCTTACAAGCTCCTCTATCTGGCATACATCTGTTGCATCTGCCAGGCATCCCGGTCTACAGGCATCTCCAAGCGAGATTGTCACATCGTGCTCCTCACAGATTTCAAGTATCTCATCATAGTGCTCGTAGAAAGGATTTTCCTCTCCTGTCATGCACATCCATGCAAATACAAGGCTGCCTCCACGGCTTACGATATTCATCTTACGCTTGTGCTTTTTAATCTGGTCTATCGTTTTTCTTGTGATTCCACAGTGAAGTGTGACAAAGTCCACTCCGTCCTCTGCATGGAGTCTGACTACATCGACAAAATCCTGTGCTGTAAGTGTTGCAAGATCACGCTGATAGTGGATAACACTGTCATAAACAGGCACTGTTCCTATCATTGCAGGACATTCGCTTGTAAGCTTCTGTCTGAATGGCTGTGTGTTGCCATGGCTTGAAAGGTCCATGATAGCCTCTGCTCCAAGCTTTACAGCGCTCATGACCTTCTGCATCTCCACATCATAGTCCTTGCAGTCTCTTGACACACCGAGGTTTACATTGATTTTTGTGCGAAGCATGCTTCCAACTCCCTCTGCATCAAGTGACTTGTGATGCTTGTTAGCAGGAATAGCTACCTTTCCGCTTGCAACAAGCTCCATCAGCTTGTCTACATCCATCTTCTCTTTCTTTGCTACCTTTTCAATTTCAGGTGTTACGATGCCCTTTCTTGCGGCATCCATCTGTGTTGTGTAATTACTCATTGTACTCTCCTGTTCTTATTGTTATTTGTATTATTAATTAGTAATTATTTCAAGATTAACGCTCCATGATTCATAGGACCGCTGCCGTGTCCCAGATCAAGCATGGCTTTTAAACATGCCGTGACATATCGCTTGCCGTTATCCACAGCCTGCTCGAGCGGCTGTCCCTTTGCCAGGCCGCTGGCTATCGCTGATGAAAGCGTGCAGCCTGTGCCGTGTGAGTTTGGATTATCCACTCTTTTGGTCTCAAATGTGATGATTTGCTTTCCATCCCACAAATAGTCACACACGCATGCTGTGTCTGTGAAATGACCTCCCTTGCTTAAAACCGGACAGCCGTATTTATCATAAATAACCTTTGATGCCTCTATGATGTCATCTGTGCTTTCAATCTGTCTGCCTGATATCACCTCAAGCTCAGGGATATTGGGCGTGATGATGTCAGCCAGTGGAAAAAGCTTCTCCATCAGAGTGTTTGCGGCATTTTCCTCAAGCAGCCTGCTTCCGCTTGTAGCGACCATCACCGGGTCCAGAACTATGTTTTTTGCCTTGTACTTTACAAGACCTGCGGCAATCGCCTCAATTGTATCTACCGATGATGTCATACCGATTTTCACCGCATCCGGAAAAATATCCGTAAAAACAGCCTTCATCTGCGCCTCGATAAAATCCGCCGGCACATTCATCACCGCGTCAACTCCCATGGTGTTTTGTGCCGTGAGCGCCGTGATGACACTCTCGCCAAACACACCGTTTGCAAGCATGGTCTTTAAATCAGCCTGCACGCCTGCGCCACCGCTGGAATCGCTTCCCGCAATTGTAAGTGCTGTATGCATATTTACGCTCCTTTCTACTGAATGTTGTGATTTCTCGTAACTGTTCAGTATCTTCAAAATATTGTTTAATTACTGTAGTTATAGCAGTATGTCATACTGTGATTACAGCATATTATCGCATATTTCTGCGAGTTTCCTGGCTGCTGCCTTTATATCTGCGCTTGCAAATATCGCTCCTACCACGGCGATTCCTGCAATCCCTGTGCCCTTTAGCGTGGCTGCATTGTCTGCATTTATGCCTCCGATTGCAACAACCGGTATATCGACAGCCGCCGTGATTTCACGCAGAAGCTCCTTTGTCATAGGCTTTGCATTGAGCTTTGTGGTAGAGCCAAACACAGCTCCGCTTCCCAGATAGTCAGCGCCATCAGCTTGTGCTTTCTTTGCCTGCTCCACGGTCTTTGCCGTGACTCCTATTATCTTGTCAGTTCCAAGAAGCTTCCTGGCCTCCGCCGGATTCATATCATCCTGTCCCAGATGTACTCCATCGGCATCTATATCAATTGCAAACTGCACGTTATCATTGATGATGAGCGGCACCTTGTGCTCATGACAGATTCTCTTTATCTCAAGAGCCTCACTATACTCATCCTTAAGCCCTGCACTACAATCTGTACTCAGAATATCCTTGTCACGGATCTGAATCATAGTGGCACCGCCCTCTATCGCAAGCTTCACATGCTCAGAAAGGCTCGCTCCTCGCAGCCACTGCCTGTCTGTTATAGCGTAGAGCTTTAAATCATTTTTGTTCATATATACATTTTACCTCTTATCCTGTTATTTTCCAAATATAAGACTCATGACCCGCATACCAATTGTCTGTCATACAGCGATATTCACATCAGTTCATAATCACCATCGCATATATGATATACTGCATCAATCAGCCTATCCCGGTATGCAGCATTTCCGGGCTTAATGAAATAACAGCTGTTTGTCTCTCTGCCACACTCTGCCATATCAGAGGCAGCAAGCCCGCCTGCACTCTTCATGCAGCTAAGTGCTGCTGTGACTGCACCGTATTTATCATCGCAATCAGCCGCAACAAACGCACAAATGAGTCCTGAAAGCATACATCCGGTGCCCGTCACCCTCTTCATCATAGGATGGCCGCCTGTGATGCTTCCTACCCTGTAATTATGCGTGTATCCGTCAGCATCCAACGCAACAGCATTAACTACACAATTATCCATCACACCGGTACACGTCGCATCAGTACTCATCAGACTGCTTTCATTATTGTCATAGCAATCAGCTTCATCAAATAATTCTGCCACATAATCGGTCTCACCTGTAATCACACAGATGCAGCCATATCGCAGGGCCACCCTGCACGCAAGCGCCTTTGCATCAGACTCATCTGCCGTATCGGTCACTTCCACGCCACCATCACATCTGCCTTGCTCCATAACAGCCTTGACCTCAGACAAATTGCCCTTAATCACATCCACATGCACCTCGTCAAGCAGGCTCATCACAAAATCCATCCTGAAGCGACTCACGCCCACACCAACCAGATCAAGCACAATAGGAATGTTCTTTTTCGCTGCCATCCTCGCAGCAATACGCATCGCCTCAAAGCGCTCCTCAGAAGGAGTGCCTATATTCAGGTTCAGCCCATCGCAGATACCCGTAACCTCATCCATCTCCTGCGGTGCCATAGCCATAATAGGCCTAGCCCCACATGCCAGCTCAATATTGGCCACATCATTGATAGTAACCATATTTGTGATGTTGTGAATCAAAGGACTGCGTGACTTAAGCTTTTCTATATAATTATTCATCTGTATCTCTTTACAACTATTCATAATCACCCACACATTCAAAAAGCGGATATACCGCCAATGAGTATATCCGCCTAAAAATCGTGCGATATTATCCTACGTTGGCATTATCCAAATCAGGTTATGGGTCAAGACACTACCAGTCTACTCTCAGCCGGTTAAATACCAGCTCCCCTGTTGTGTTTTTATAAATAAATCTAGGAATAATGTAACTATTCAGAACCACACCACGCACATTCGCAAAAACGCACGATGCTCGTGCTTTCCCGCTGCTACGCAGTTAATTTTGCTCATATGTGTGGGGGTGGCTCTATTCGAGCCCCCTTGAGAACAAGAAAACCTGCTGCTTACATGCAAGCATGACGCATCAGCTTTTTTGTTCTCAGTGGTTCTGAATAGTCATTATATTTAATATAATACGCACTCCCCAATAAATCAAGCAAAATCCGCAAGTGTACTCATATTCGTACATTGAGAGAGCCACAACGTAAGGGCGTAAGCCCCGGGCACCGGGGTGCACACGCACTCTCCCGAGGCGCGAATAGCGAAGTGGCTTAGATACTGTAGAAATTATGCACATGAAACACAGAAACACCCCTGCATGGACGCAGGGGTGAGGAGAACCGCGCCACGGACGGCGCGTTTCGACGGTTTCGTCAAGCATAGAAACCCGTCAAGCATAATTTCGTACAGAATCTTAGCCACGTAACGTAGCGCCACGGGAGAGTGCATGTGTCCCCCTGTTGCCCGGAGCTTATGCCCGACCTATCGCCAAAATGATAAACAACCTAAATCTACTTAGCTGCAATAACATCCGCCATATCGTAGTGACCTGCACCCTTTCCCTTAAGGAACTTGGCAGCCTCAACAGCACCCTTCGCAAAAACAGCCTTAGAATAAGCAGTATGCTTAAACTCAATCACCTCATCCTGTCCACAGAAAAGTACCTCGTGCTCACCGACGATGCTTCCTCCTCTGACAGCAGAAATACCAATTTCCTTAGGATCACGCTTCTCTCTGCGTTTACTGCGGTCGTAGACATAGTGATACTCGTTGTCCATAGCCTCGTTGATTGAATCGGCAAGCGCAAGCGCAGTACCTGAAGGTGCATCAAGCTTTAAATTGTGATGCTTCTCAACTATCTCCATGTCAAAGCCTGCCGGTGCGAAAACCTGTGCAGCCTTTTTGAGAAGAGCCATAAGAGTGTTTATGCCAAGTGACATGTTTGCAGACTTGAGCACTGCCACCTTCTTGTAGCACTCCTCAACCTTTGCAAGCTGCTCATCACTAAGACCGGTAGTGCATAAAACAACCGGAACCTGCTTGTCCACGCAATAGTCCAGTACTCCGTCAACAGCCTTGGCATTGGAAAAATCTATGACCACATCAGCGTCCACATCACATTTGTCGATGCTCGAAAAAACAGGATAGTCATTGTCTATTCCATCATATAAATCAATACCGGCTACAATCTCGATATCAGCATCAACCTTACAGATTTCTGTGATAGTCTGTCCCATTTTGCCGTTGCAGCCATTCATAATTACCTTTGTCATTTTATCGTATCCTTTCTCGTTGTACTAGGCAAGCTTTAAGCCATAAGCCTTCATGACCTCAGCAAGCTTCCTTGCATTATCCTCCCCCATCTCGCACATAGGGCTTCTAAGAGGTCCGACATTCATACCCATCAGGTTCATAGCCTTCTTTACAGGAATTGGATTTACCTCTGAGAAGAGTGCATCCACAAGTGGAAGAGCCTCTCTCTGAAGCTCTAAGGCTGTCTGTAAATCGCCCTTGAAGAAGCTGTCACACATATTGTGTACCTTTGCAGGGGCTACATTGCTCCATACTGAAATTACTCCGATTGCTCCGATAGACATAAGAGGCACTACGAGACCATCCTCGCCTGAGTACATATCAAGCTTTCCGTCTGTCAGATACATTGTCTTTGAAGCCTGTGCCAGATTTCCTGTAGCTTCCTTGAGTCCCACGATATTTTCCTTTGTCTTAAAGAGCTCTGCCATAGTCTCCGGAAGCACGTTGCAGCCTGTACGTCCCGGTACGTTGTATACGATAATAGGACACTTTGTGCTGTCTGCAATCTGCGAATAGTGGCTCACAAGACCTGCCTGAGTAGCCTTGTTGTAGTATGGTGTGACAACGAGCAGTCCGTCTGCACCAAACTCCTCAGCCTCCTTTGAAAGCTGCATAGCTGTCTTTGTGCAGTTAGAGCCTGTGCCTGCTACTACAGGTACACGATGCTTTGTAAACTCTACGGCAGCCTTTATAACCTTTGCATGCTCCTCCATTGACAGACATGGGCTCTCGCCTGTGGTGCCGGCAATGATAATAGCATCTGTGCCATTATCAATCTGCATATTGATAAGCTCCTCGAGCTTGTCGTAATTAACCTCCTCGTTATCGTACATAGGTGTAACAATTGCTACTCCTGCTCCTTTGAAAATTGCCATGATTTTATCTCCTTCTTGCTTTTCTTTATTCGATATTTGATTCTCTTAACGTATAAGTATGCCACTGTCTGCCTCTAAGCGCTAAAAAACCGGCTCCTTAGAGCCGGTCCCAATTCTTCATGAATCACGATAGCTCCCCATCAAATCTGATGACAGTCATAAGGCTGTTCGCCATATGCCCAGAGATCTATCCGCAGATGATAAATCCCTTCGGCGCTATTCCTTTCATCTCCCATCAACTGCCCCTGCGGCATCCGGAAAGCTACTCATAAGTCGCGCGACCTCTATCTGTTAATCAAATTATTCGTATATAGCAGATGATATAACTGCCTCACACTTGCACTAATAATATCACCACGCCTGTGCATTGTCAACTCACATGACAATATTTCTTATTATTTTTCCGACGCGATATTATAAATCTCATCTGCCATTTCCCTGATTCCATCGTCAAGTACTCTGCCTGTCATAATCACAGTCACATCATCAGGCCTTGAAGCAAGCATATCCGACAGCTCCTCCCTTGAAATCAGATGCAAATCCAAAAGCCCCAGCATCTCATCAAGCACAACAACCATGTCAGCACCTGTTGATATAACCTTCTTTGCATAGTTGAAGCCATTCTTGATATTCATGATTTCTTCCTGCTTACTCTCCTCATCAAGCTGCTCAAAGAGTATTCCGGCTCTTGAAAAATTAAAGAATTTCACCTCCGGCTCAAGCTTTTTCAAAAACTCCGGCTCCTTTTTACCCTTTAGAAACTGAATAACGACAGCCTGTTTACCATCACAGGCAGCACATATTGCACTTCCTATAGCGACATTTGTCTTGCCATGTCCCTCGCCATAATAAATCTGTACTGCACCGTTTTCCATAATAATCATGCCTCCATACACATAGCTTTTCTGCCTGATATACAATCATTACAGTTTACACCTTATGTAAACGTCAACAATTACAAGCATTAACCAATAATATCTAGTAAAATACCACAATCTGACTTTTATTGCAAATTTTCGGGAAAATCACAAATCCGTAGTTACTGTCCATTAAAAATACTATGCCTCAATCTTGCTCACGGAAACCTCATACGCCGTGCGCTGCTCCACCTGTGTCTCACTGAGCTTTTTCACATAGTCTCTGCTCTGGATTCTGCCCCATATCTGCACATGTGTACCCACCTCAAAGGTCGACGCAAATCTGGCATTTCTTCCCCAACAGATACATGGAATATAGTCTGACTTGCCATATGAGCGGTTCACTGCCACAAGCAGGTCTGCAATTTCTCGTCCAAGCGGTGTTTTCCTGTATATAGCCTCCTTGCAGATATAGCCGTCAAGGAAAATCTGATTGGCTGCATCCTCATCATAATCACTGTCCAATACCTCAAGCTCTCTTGCAAAAACAGACAGCACCAGCCTGTTCTTCTTCTCCTCATGCCTGTTGAATGAGCGGAACTGCCCGCCTATATATACGCTTTTGCCTATGTAGTCACCCTCCACATTGATAAGCCTCTCTGACACCATCACCGGAATATAGTCCATGCAATCTGAAAGCCTTCTGACCGAAACCTCCATCATATAGAAGCCCTCACCATACACCTCGTGACTAAACTGAAAATCTGAAACGATTTCTCCGATTATTGATACCTGGTTGTTTTCAAACATTTTATCTGCCATGAATTTTTGTCTCCCTTCCTTTTGTAAAATGTTTTTCCAGCTATTTTTAACATTTCCACAAAGTATATTTTCTCAAATAATGTCGACAAATCCAATAACATTTCACTTAATTTTATAAAAACTTTCAATGAAAACTTGCACATTGGAAAAATTATGATAGAATAAGTTAGTTGCAAACTTAGCTTTATTTATTAAAGAAAGAAGGAAAATATGAAAACAACAAGAGACGATATTCGTAATATAGCAATTATTGCCCACGTTGATCATGGTAAAACAACACTTGTAGATGAGCTTCTTAAGCAAAGCGGTGTGTTCCGTGACAATCAGGAAGTTCAGGATCGAGTAATGGATTCAAACGACATCGAGCGTGAAAGAGGTATCACAATCCTCTCCAAAAACACAGCTATTCAGTATAAGGACATCAAAATCAACATCATCGACACTCCGGGTCATGCTGACTTCGGCGGTGAGGTAGAGCGTGTTCTTAAGATGGTAAACGGAGTTATCCTCGTGGTTGATGCCTTCGAGGGTGTTATGCCACAGACCAAGTTCGTAGTTATGAAGGCTCTTGCACTCAAGCTGCCTATCATTGTATGCGTCAACAAGATTGACCGTCCGGAGGCACGTCCTAATGAGGTCATCGATGAGGTATTAGAGCTCTTCATGGATCTCGATGCTTCTGAGGAGCAGCTTGACTGCCCATTCGTTTTTGCATCAGCCAGAGACGGCTATGCCATGAAGGACTTAAACGACGAGAGAAAGGATATGACTCCTCTCTTCGAGACTATCGTAAACTACATCCCTGCTCCAACAGGTGATCCTGATGCCAACACACAGATTCTTATCAGTACAATCGACTACAACGAGTATGTAGGACGTATCGGAATCGGTAAAGTGGATAACGGTAAAATCAAGGTCAATCAGGAGGCTGTCGTTGTAAACCACCACGACCCTGACAAGCTTGAGAAGGTCCGTATCAGCAAACTTTACGAGTTTGACGGACTCGACAAGGTAGATGTAGCCGAGGCTAACATCGGTTCGATTGTAGCAATCTCAGGTATCGCAGATATCCACATCGGAGATACAATCTGCTCACCGGAAGCACCGGAGGCTATTCCTTTCCAGAAGATTTCAGAGCCTACAATCTCTATGAACTTCATCGTAAACAACAGCCCTCTTGCAGGACAGGAAGGTAAATTTGTCACAAGCCGTCACATCCGTGACAGACTCCTTCGCGAGCTCAACACTGATGTTTCACTGCGTGTCGAGGATACTGACTCACCTGATTCCTTCAAGGTTTCCGGACGTGGAGAGCTTCACCTTTCAGTGCTTATCGAGAACATGCGCCGTGAGGGTTATGAATTCGCTGTAAGTAAGGCAGAGGTGCTCTACAAGTATGACGAAAACGGCAAGAAGCTTGAGCCAATGGAGCTTGCTTACATCGATGTGCCTGATGAGTTTACAGGAGCTGTCATCTCAAAGCTTCAGCAGCGCAAAGGCGAGCTTAGAAATATGGGTTCTATCGCAGGTGGCTACACCAGACTTGAATTCCATATCCCTGCACGTGGACTTATCGGATACCGTGGTGAGTTCATGACCGATACAAAGGGTAACGGAATCTTAAACACCATGTTTGACGGCTACGAGCCATACAAGGGTGAGATTGCATACCGTGCAACAGGTTCACTCATTGCCTTTGAGTCAGGTGAGGCTGTAACATACGGACTCTTCTCTGCACAGGAGAGAGGAACACTCTTTATCGGACCGGGTGCCAAGGTTTACTCAGGAATGGTTATCGGACAGTGTTCAAAGGCCGAGGACATCGAGCTCAACGTATGTAAGAAGAAGCATCTTACAAATACACGTTCTTCATCAGCAGATGAGGCACTCACACTTGTACCACCTAAAGTATTAAGCCTTGAGCAGGCTATCGACTTTATTGATACAGATGAGCTTCTTGAGGTAACACCTGAGAGCCTTCGAATCAGAAAGAAGATTCTTGACCCTACTCTTCGTAAGAGAGCCGGTTTCAAGAAAAATTAAATCATGCTTTTCGCATAAAGTTTTTGTTGCTGAAAAGTATACAGTAAATACGCTTTATGTAAATTTCAATCGAGTAGGAGGCGGTGGCTAACCGCTGTCCTCTCACAGCACCGTACGTACCGTTCGGTATACGGCGCTTTCAATAGTTGACGTGCACAGACTGATAGGCTGTGGCTAAATCATAAAAGCCACTGTTTATCAGTCTTTCTTTTGTCATTGCCATGTTTACTGCAACTGTATGCGTTGCGAACCAATGTCCCCGTCGGGTATTACCCGCTTGCATTGCCAAGTCTTTGGGTACTCCCATCTTGATAAGGTTACGTACCTTCGTCCTTGGTTTCTTCCATTGTTTCCATATGCACATGCGTATTCTGTGATAGAGCCATCCGTTGATGTCATCTATGTTGTTCTTCATGCTTGCAATTCCGTAGTAGTTAAGCCATCCTCTTGCATATACTTTGATTTTCTCAAGGCTTGGCTTGATTGACTGACATCGCTTACGGGAAGATAACTCCTTCAGTCTGGACTTAAACTTCTTCCATGACTTCGGATGAACTCGGACATATATGCCTTTTCCGTTCCTTCCCAATGCAAAGCCAAGGAATTTAAAATTTCGGATTGCAAACACGCTGACTGTACGGCTCTTTTCTCGGTTGACTGTAAGTTTCAGCCTCTCCTCAAGATATTTTGTACTGCTTTCCAAGAGTCTCTCTGATGCTCGCTTGCTCTTTGCAAGAAGCACGATGTCATCTGCATATCTTATGCATGGAACACCTCTTTTCAGGAATTCCTGGTCGAACTCATTGAGGTAGACATTTGCCAGCAATGGTGATAGATTTCCACCTTGTGGTGAGCCTTCCTCTGTGTCAATGACCACTCCGTTTTCCATTACACCGCTTTTCAGATAGCGCTTTATCAACTGTACTACACGTTCATCTTTTACATTCTTTCGGAGAAGATTGATGAGAATTTCGTGATTAAGAGTATCGAAGTACTTTGACAAGTCAAGGACTACAGCGAATGTATAGCCTTGTTCTGCATACTCCTTAACCTTAAGTATTGCATCTTTTGCACTTCTGTTCGGACGATAGCCATAGCTACCATCTGCAAACAGCGGTTCATAGATTGGCACTAACTGTTGGGTTATTGCCTGTTGAAGTGTACGGTCTATCACTGTTGGTATGCCAAGCTTTCGCACACCACCATCTGGTTTGGGAATCTCAACTCGTCTTACTGGAGACGGAGTATACTTTCCACGATAAATGCGGTCGGTTAACTCTTGTTGATGTTCCTTTAGATATGGAAGAGCCTCCTCAATGGTCATGCCATCAATTCCCGGCGCTCCTTTGTTTGCCTTAACTCTCTTATACGCTCTGTTAAAGTTGTCTTTATACAGTATCGCTTCCAAAAGTCTCGGCTGTGCACTGTCTCTTTCTTTCCATATCCGATTGAATGACCTAGACGCTTTCACATACCCTTCATGTTCCGCATTATCTCTTTGCGAACAGCCATTGTTTTCAATGTTTTCTGCCATAGACGGTCATTCCTCCTTTCTCGGTCATACTCAAGACTCCTACTGATTCGGTCCTTCACCTCTCGGCTACTATGACCTCTGCTGACTTCTGTGCGTTCAGCATTGCTTTATGCAATGGTTACCTCTTTCAAGGCGTACCGCACAGACCTCCCTAGGTACCACACGTTTCTTCCTCTCCATCCATCTGCCTCATTTATCATGCATGATTCCGTGTAGTTATCGGGCTTCAACATGGCTTGCTGCCTTACCCACATGCATGACCTCATATGAGATTTCTGTTCGTCAGACCAGAGATTTGCCCGTGAGTTAGTATATTCCTCACATCCAGCTTCCTTCAGATTCCATCTCACGATGGACACCCTTGCCTTCGGCTATATCCTTCCCACTACCGGGCGGATTCGGGACTTTAACCCGTTAGAAACGTGCGCCGCTAGGCGCACAA
>ERZ1026882.334-NODE-334-length-29244-cov-4.258282_pt1 | contig 29244 bp, 32 predicted proteins | sample MGYA00380171_ERZ1026882 | MGnify/ENA primary metagenome ERZ1026882 (study PRJEB33269, sample SAMEA4719807) | human gut metagenome | biome: human-associated habitat; feature: organic feature; material: feces | place: Cameroon | collected 2013-10 ...
AAGCACGACCGCAAGGCAAACGGAGCGCAGAACGTGTTGGAAGCCGGTAAGGACATCCTTGCAAAGCAGGAGTGGTCCTTCGTCTCCAAGGCGAAGAAGTCCCGCGCCGAGCAGCGTGCAGGGGAGCCCAAGAACAGCGAGAAGCAAGCCGAGTAGAGCCAATGAGAGGAATTTAGATGGAAGGTTACGATATGGAGCAGAAAGGGCAAAGCGGTGAGATCACGACACGTCAGTGGATCTTGGCGTCGATCGCGATCATCGCTTTCGCAGCAGCGTTTTGCGTGTGGACGTATTGGGCGCAGCTACCCGATGCATCCTCTCCGCAAGAGGAGAGGATGGAGTACAGCCATCAGATCAATGGGATCTACGCCGACACAGAGCAGGAAGAGCACATCAGCGGCTCGGCGTTCTGGTTTGGCGTAGTCGGCTCAGGGCATGCCGACAAGTCCACGAAAAACATCAAAGAGTATTGCATTTGGGAGCAGAAGGACAACAAGGGCTTTCAGCTTGAGACCTACAAGGCAAGCGACAATGATTTCTACTTCTACAAGATCAGCGATGAGAGCTCCCCACGAGTGGAGAAGTGGAAGATCAGTCAGAGGCGAAACGACGGCAACTACGACACCAAAACAGAGTATCGCATTTACCTTAACGACCAGGTAATGCAAGACGATTGGCAGCTTTAAGCTCAACGACAAGAGAAGGAGACAGAGTAATGGAAGAATTGGCGATTAAATTTGTGGTGCTAATAGTTATGGTCGGGATCGGGCTTGCGTTCGACCGATGGGTCTTCCCATGGGAAGACGTCGCGGACGGCGACAAGCCTGCGAAGTACGTCCCCCTGCACGAGCAGTTCAGAAAGTAGCCCAAAATGCCCAAATTCACTGCCCACCTAATAGCCCTGCTAACAGACAATCAAGAAGGAGCGTCCAGATGACGAAAAGCATTGCATACAGGCTAGCCCTCACCGCCCTTGCCGCGGCAGTGCTCGCGATATGCCTCGACCACATCCCGTTCGAGGTCGGCGTCTGCCTCACCTCGAGAATCGTCTCGGCAGTAGCCGGCATCCTAGGTCTAGGCATGGCACTGGGGACGTTTCCCAACGCATTCGGCATGGACCCGAGCCACAAGTCCTTCAAAGCGCTCTCCGTCATCGGCTGCATCGCTGTAGGCTTCAGCTTCGCAGCCTGCCTTGCCGGCTACACAGGCTACGGCTACGGAATCGCGGCGGCGGTGGACCTCATAGCCTTCTGCTGTGTTGGCATCAGCTCATTGAACGACGAGAAGGAGCCCAGATGACCGATGGCAAGTCAACCCTCACCTTCATGATACAGATCCTTACAATAGCGCTCCTGATTGCCTGCCTGTCCATTATCCTGCCGATCAGGCAAAGCCAACTAGAGCGCTACCCACTCCAAGACGGTACCTACAGCCTTCGTTCTGTCTCCAACGAGAACGGCGAGTACGATATAACGCTGGTGCTCGCCGAAGGTACGGATATCACCGAAGCGAAAAGCGCTTCGGTATCGGAGGACTCCGATTACGAGCCCGAATCGCACACAGAGAACGGAATAACGTACATATCGCTGCAACCAGGGGCGCGTTATGAGCAGCATTCCGAGGAACGCTATCACATGACCCTGAGCGAGTCCGAAGTGCAAGTGCAACCTGCAGATGATGGCACCCAACGGGTCGAGAAAAAGTCCTCGATCCTAGGTACGCGATACACCCTCTACATGTAAAAAGGAACTGAAATGTCCCTAACCAACACCGACATCCCCGGCACCCCAGAGTACGAGCTGAAAGCCCTCTACGAGGAACTTGATGCTTCTAAAGCAGCATATGCAAAAGCGAAAGCAGAGCGTGAGCGTAAAGTGAAAGCTACTTGGAGAACGCCTAAATATATAGCAGCTATTGCTTTGGGGAGCCTGTCGGGGATGGTGGTTATGCTAGGTAGCTTATGGTTTTTCGGCTCTTTAGCTATTGGGTTGCTGATTGACAGCTGGGAAATCGCAGCTTTTCCGTGGTCGAGACCGTTTTCCCCATACGCTTTCGGGGTTTACTTGGTTTCGGTGCTCATTTTGATTCCGTGCGTATACGTAGAAGGAAAGATGAACCCGGAGTATCACCCAGTCATGATTCCTGCAGGCATACGCACTGAAGGTGCAATCAAAGAAGACATCCAAGCCCTGCTAAAGCGCAACCCCTCCCTGAAAACTCTCAACGAAGAACTGAAAGCAGGTCTGAAATGACCACCGAAAAGCCACCTCTTAGCAATCAAAGCGAATCCAGCCGCGAAGCAGTAGCCAACCGCCTCGCAGCAGGAAACACCCGAGAAAGAAGGTTCTCATGAGTCAAGAGCTGATAAAAACGATGTTGTCTATGCCGGTGGGAATGCTGGGCATAATCTGCGCATTCTATGGAATGCATATCTTGGTCATGGGAAAGCTCTGCCTCGCCAAGGGAATCGAGCTCTACGAGTCCGACATCCGCCAACAGCGGCAAGCGTATGTCGTTATCGCGGTTGCGGCAGCTTGCCTGATCGCTGTCATAACTGTAACGGTTCAAAACATAATAGAGATAAGAAGCGGCATCGCAGTTGTCGCGCTTGAGCTTGTAGCCGCAGGATTCGGAGCCTTCATCGCCAAACAATCTGTCGATGAGAATTGGGAGCGAATCCTTAAAGAGCAGCGCATGAAGAAGGAGGCATCCGATGCAGGGAATGATTAGCGTAGACAACAGCAAAGCAGCGGTAGGCCTGCTCGGTAAGCTGCTCCAACTGTCGTACATCGAGCAGTGCATACTGCTCGATCATATAGAGGACGGAATGACCATCGAGGACCTTGTCTCCTCCTTGAAATCCTCCGCCAGCCATGAGGCAAAGTCCATAGCCAAGCGTATCGAGGCGCTTAGCGAAGAACTCAACGGTTCCGGTGAGCAAGATATGGCCAACTACGAGGAGGAAATGGGAATAAAGATACTTGATATCGATCGAAAGAGCATGGCCGATGCGGACATCGAGATGGTAAAGCAGAACGTGATCATGGGCATAAACTGCGCGAAGCATCCAGGTGAGGATGCGTGGGGGCCGACCATCACGGCTGCAAGGCTTTTGGAGAAGGCCGAGAAGGCGCTCCTGAGAGATGCCGACGCCTATTTCGCCCAAAGGGCGGCGCAGGAGGCCCTGAGCCTGCTGAAGGCCAACGAGCAGCAGATCGAGCAGCTACATACGTTGCTGGAGCAGGAAGGTTCGGAAGATGGTCGATGACGATAAGCGCCGGGAGACGGCGAGAAGGCTGCGTGATGCAGCAGATAAGGCCGATCCAGCTCTGGGAGTGCCTGAAACGGAGATCTTCTGCATCCTTGACGTGGACTTGGGCGGGGCGCGCGGCTTTGCCGACAGGCAAGACGTCCTGAGTCTGGCTGACCTGATCGACCTCCCGGCAAGGCAAGACAATGAGCGGTAGAGGACCGAAGACCCGCCTTTCTGCCAGCGAGCGGGCGGTGTTGTCGTTGATCGCCGAACACGGCGACAAGGGGGCAGTCATCGCAAAGGACAGCCTTGCGAAGACGATAGGCAGAACCGTCCGCACAGCGCAGCGTGTGGTGAGGTATCTGCGGGAAAACGGTCTGATCGAGTCGATACCCCAGAGCGACCGATCTGGAGGCGCATCGCCAAATCTATATGTGATCACATCGAAGGGCTTGATGGAGCTCCGCAAGGAGCGAGATCAAGAAGAGAGATGATGAGAGCAATTGGTGGCTCGAAGCAGAAAAAATTTTGGCAGGCAAGCCGCCGATAACTCTTTACAAATATTCTATAACTCTAGTAGTCTATATATAGGACTATAGAGTTATAGATCACTAGACAGGTAAAGGAGGTCGAGGAAATGGGACCAGTTGAATGCATAGTTGTGATATTGATGACGATTCTTGTCTTTCGCGTTACCTGGCAGCTCACGAAGAAGGTGTTGGCGATGCTGGCAGGCCTGTTCCTGATCTCCTTGGCCGGGCTTGCCGTCTTCGCAGTCTACAGCGGAGTGACGAGTCTCGTTGGAATGCTCTTATGAGAAAGGAGTGTGGTCGCGATGTCGAAAGACGACGAGGATCGGCTTGTTCAGATGAACGTGCAGGTCCCGAACTGGGTAAGGCAGCGGTTGCGCGAGCGTTACGTGCGCACGGGCGAGGGTCAGTCCACTTTCGCACGACGGGCGATAATCCGCCTGCTTGAGGAAGAGGATGAGCAGAAGCCGAAGGATGGGCAATGCTGACGGCAGCGTTGTCGGTCACCTTCCTTGCCTTCGTGTTGGCAGTGTTGGCCTTTGGCTACGCAGGACGTAAGGAAAGCCTCAAGCTCATCTTGGCAACCGGCTTCACGATGATCGGGACCGCTGTGGCAGTCATAGTGGTCACAGCACTCATCGTTGCAGCGGGTGCGTAAAGGACAAGAGGCGAAAGGAAGGCTAACCGATGGAGACGACCTCATGCATCCTATGCATCATATGCCTCATAGCCCCGCCGTTCTTCGCGATGCTCGCAACGCAGGGGCTTCACAGCCTCGTGCAGGGCAACGACTACGGGCACCCATGGCGACTCGGTTTCGGCATTGGCATGGTCGGCTTCTTGCCGCTGCTCCTCATCGTGCTCGGGATCAAGGCAGATGCGTTTTTCCCGGAGCTCGGCGGCACGTTCTTTGTCACCGTCGTAGCAACGATCGGGCTTGTCCTGGCAGTCGTCGCCCCCATCGTTTGGCTTAGGTTCCTGAAAAGCGAGGACGCACAGCAAGACGCATGGGAAGAGGAGGATCGCCGTAACCGCGAGTACCTTGCCGTTCGGCATCGTGAGCAGGACGGCAACTACGGTAGGCATGCTGCAATGCGATAAGTTAAAAGCAAGCAAAAAGGCAAACAGTGAAGCGATTAGAGAAGAACCGAAAGGAATGAGATACATGGAAGAGAACAACAAGCAACCTGGCCTCGATCCAGAGGCAAAGACCGAGAAGCTGGAGGCGACGCCCGCCGACAAGGGGCAGGCAGGCGCAACCGAGAAGCTTCCGGCAACGGAGATCCCCGCAGACAAGCCCAAGGTCGCGAAGATGGAGACCGCAGAGCGCCGTATCGAGAAGTCCCTGTCGAAGCAGGGCGTTGAGCACGGCGAAGGCGATATTCACGATGCGTTGATTCCGCTCTACGAGCGCTATGAGCTCACCGGCGCCACGCCGACCCAGGAGGCGTTCGCCGAGGCGTGCCGCAACCAAGCTGCAGGGCAGCATGTCAAGGAGATGCTGAAAGACCCGTTCCGCCCAACCGGAAAGCGAAACGCACTAATCGCCGCAGGTTGCGTAGCAGCCGCAGCCCTGATCATCGTAGGAAGCGCATTCGCGTACAGCTCCACCCACCAGCCGGAGCCGAAGCAGGAGAGCGAGCCCGCCGCAGCTGAAGTGAAGCAGGTAGAGGATCCGACCATCCACGCAAAGGTCAACTGCGATGGCTGGAACCAGGACACCTCCACGCCCATCGTGCTGAGCATCTATCAGGGCGACGTCAAGGACACGCTCACCAGCACCGATGAGAACGTCACCGCCCCCGAACCGATGGCAGAGAAGCAAGTAGTTGCAGGCGAGGACACCGAGATCACCGAGATCACCGAGAAGGGAACCTACACCCTTGCGATCGTCGGCTCCCCGATGCTCGATGACGGCACCTTGTTCAACCTCCCTGAGCCGCAGGTAGTGGAGTACGACGGCGAGCACGGAGCATCCATCGAGATGACGCTCACGCCCAAGGCAGCCGAGAACGTAACCGAGGCAGACATCGCAGCCGCCCAGGCAACGGCAGTGGCAGCCGGCACGGACGCCGGAAAGGCCTCCAACGTCGCAAACGCTGCCAACAGCAAGGCATCGAGCGCCCAGGGCGGAAACGTCGCAACAGGCAACAGCACCGCCGCCTCGAAGAACAACAGCAATAAGACCGGCGTAACCGCCCCAAGTCAAGGAAACCAGGGAGGCAACACCGGCAGCAACCAAGGCGGAAGCACTCAGTCCCATCAGCATAACTGGGTTGCTAAAACAGTGCATCATGATGCAGTTTATGAGAATCAGACTACCTATGTTCATCATGATGCAGTGACTAAAGATGTAATGGTTTGTAACGACTGCGGTGCAGAAGGTATAGATAGGGCTCATTTGAAGCAGGAAACTATGAACGGTGGTTCTGGTGGCTATCACGTAATCAAAAAGACGATTACAGCAGCATACGATGAGCCTGTTACAAAGTCTGTGCTAGTGTCTGCAGCCTATGATGAAACCACTGGTTACAAGTGCTCCACCTGCGGTGCAACGAAGTAACAGTAGCGTAACCCCGTTTGGTTGTGCTATAATACTAGTATTGTTGCGAAAAAGGAGGGAACAGCGGATGGAATTAAGATCCGAGACAGACATCCTTGGTCGCCGCTGGTACCGGATAGATGTGCTAAAGGGCGAGAAGATCTATGATCGGATAACCCTAACGGCAGAGTCCGACAAAGCGGCCGAGCTGCAAGCTCACCGCGAGGCGATCAGCCTCGCCCGAGTCGGTAAAAACAGGACGTTGCGTCTGTACCCAGACGACAGAAGTCACCTAATAGCAGAGATTAAGTCAAGATAAAGAAAGAGCCACAGGAGCAAAACCCTGTGGTTCTTCTCATATTCGCATTCGATTGCGAATATCACTTTCCAAGCGCTTGGCCCAGCGGCACGATAGCATCCAGCAAAGCAACGATGCTGTTCATGGTGTTGCCACCGTGAACATCTCCAGTCACGTAAACCAATTTCAATCTCCTCTACGTATGAAGCTCCTGTCTTGCCTCTGCGATCAAGCGGCGCTTATCGAGCCATTCGTTCATTTCCTCATCGTTCATGATCTTCTGGCACCGGAAGAGCGGGATCCCCGCTTTCATGAAGCAGCAGTCTTTGAGGTTGTCCTTCTTCCGCGCCTCATCCGTGCCATGCGTCGAGTCGTCCAGCTCGATGCCGAACAGGAACCGGTCGCTTTTCCCCAATATCATGAAATCGATATGCAGCTGGGCAAGCGTCCTGAACCAAACCGCGTTCTCGTCCGGATCGTTCGTCTTGACATCCAGGATGTCCATCAACCGCACCTTCGGGCAAACCGTGAGCCCTTGCTTGCCGCAAGCACGGTGAAGCACCTCGTAGAAGGCGTGCTCCCTTTTGGAGAATAGCCCGGTGCGCTGATCGATGGGGAGCTCGTCAACCGGCGGGAGATGGTCGAGATCGAGCCATTTCCTCTGATCGCCGCTTGAATCAACCGTTACCGAGGCTTCCTGATGCTTTGGCGCTTCCTCATGCTCAGCAGCCAGCTTATCGTGCTCTTCGATATGCCGGTCGATCAGATAGCTGTAGAACGATCGGCTTTGATTGGCGGGTATCATGCGCTTCTCGAGATCGGAGAGAAGCCCTTCCTTCCTCATCGCATCTACAAGCGCGATTTGCCTCTCCGTTGGGGCAAGTCGCTGTGCATTCCCTTTCGAAGCCTTATGCGATGAGAACGCCCGTTTCCCCGATTTTTCCCGTACGCGCCTGCGGAACCCCAAGAGCTTGCCGAAAAGGTACACGAGCAGAAGGCCGATGGCAATGAACTCGAAGAAGCTGGTAGATGAGGAATCCAAGGCAAGCCTCCAATCAGGATGGTTGTAGTTAGATGGTACCATTCATCGCCGCCCGCGCCGCACCCATCGCGCCGCTGGGCTCGCCGAACGCATCGAAGCTCCATTCAACGCGACCTCGATGCTGGACCCATCTGCCAAAGCAAGTTGTGCAGGTCACGGCGGGCTTTCTGCAAGGCAGAGCCTTTTGCCGGAATGCCCGTGCAGAATCCCTGTGCGTGATACAATCCACCTGTACCCGCGCCGGTCGGGGAACCTACGCCTGCGAAAGAGCTTATTGGCTCGCTGAACCAGGAAGACCCGGTGGCAAGCAGTGGGGCTTCGGTGCAGCAAACCCACCAGAATCAATCCCGGCTCGTCGTCCTGCTTTGCCTGCCGCCATCAGCCACCGGACACTCGCAGCGTCGTCCTCAACGCAATCTCAATGTACTCGGGAGCGCAGCAAGCTTAAGCTTTCCGTTCCCGCAACGCAGCAGCCTGTCTTTTTCCCGAAGCAGAATCCGCATTGCGTGGCGTGTTGCTGCCGTGAATGTCCCGTTTTCAATGCCGTGTTCCCGAATCGTCCGACAACCTTACATCAACGAGCGCAAGCGAGTGGATCCGCGAAGCCCATCAGCGAGCATCGCGAGCGTATCAATCGGCGAACAGCCGTTCAGTGAGCTAAACGAGCGCATCACCTGAATCCCCCGCAACTCAGATCATCAGCTGTGCGTGAGCCCCAACGCCCTCGCAACCCAACACCATATCGAAAGCGAATCGCATCCTATTTGCCCACATCTCGCAAGCTTCCCGCACAGCACCGGCAGGCAAGCGCAGCGCAACTCATCGCAACCGGCACATCGCATCAACTTCCCATCTCCCTCGCCGACAACCTCGGACGCACGGCAAGACGCTGGCAAATCGCCTCAACTGCCTGCATCCTGCAAGAATCGGCTCCCATGTCATGGCACCTGCCGCCATCTCTCAATGTTCCGTGACCCAGCACCGCCAAAAGCCCGAAGCAGCCCCTCGGAATCGCCAGCAGCCACCTCAAAGCTCATTTCCCCAGGTCGCAATTTGCCGTTGGTTCTTCCCATATTCAGGCTATTCCCTCATGTTCGTTCGCCTTGCCCTCAGCACCTCGGTTGCTTGTATGGTTTCTAACACCCCCGTCCCGTACCGCAAGGGCTGCCCTACGGCGCATCGGCGTGCAAGCCCGCCTTGTCCCTTGACGCTCCGTTCCTTAGTGCGTTTGACCGAAACCAAGCAACGAAGGTTGCTGAGAACAAAACAAACAAGAACAAGGAGGAACTGAAAATGAAGGAAGGAAACACAACGGCAATGCTTGAGCAACTGAGACTTAAAGAGGTGGCGCTTAACAGCATATTTGCGAAAACGGGGCAGAAGATCCGAGTGAAGGCGGTCAAGGTGCACAAGAACAACAATGAGCGAGTGGGCTTGGAGGTGCGCGACAAGGAGCTTCCAATCGTGCTGACGTACTACCCGACAGCAGACGACATGATGCAGCCAGATGTTCGTCTGATCGAGAGGATAGTAGATGTGCTGAGAGAGGAGCGGGATGAAGTCGGCCTGATCGTGCACGAGCCGGACCGCGACGAGTTCACAGCTAATTTGGTGCCTGAGGTGATGAGCGTGGAGAACGCCAAATGGCTGGAAGCGGATGGCAGGCCATGCAAGATCGTTCTCGATATGGTGGTGACGCTTCGCTGCCTGTGGAGGGTCGATATGCTCGCAGATTCCGAGAAAATCGCAAGCTGCCTGGTGACGAAGCAAGTTCTCGATCGCTACAGCCTGAGCGAGAGCGAGGCGTTCGCGATCGCGATGCAGAACTTGGAGGAATCCGCAGAGATCGTCCCGATACGTCAGGTTGTCGAAGAGCTTCTTGGGCACGAGGTGCCGGAGAACGACTACGAGCCGGACATGTACATCGTGAGCAACCGCCTCCGCAACAACGGGGCTCCGCTCATGTTCTCCAAGAAAATCCAAGGCGAGCTTCTTGAGATGTTCGGGAAGCGAAGCGTAGCGGTGCTTCCATCGAGCATTGACGAGTTCATCGCCATCAGCGCAGATCATATGCCGATCGAGGAGTTGAAGGATATGGTGGCTGAGATCAACAGGACGCAGGTAGCGCCTGAGGCTCGCCTGACCGATGAGGTGTACGTTATCACCGGAACACCGGAGAAGCCGATACTCGGCATGCACACCAGCTTGGGTCTTCCAGGGCAGACGTTCCTGGTAGCCCGCTACTAGCCAATCAAGGCAGGCTCGGTAACTTGCACCCGCCGGGTCTGCTTAAAGCAACGAATTGTATCACGCACAGGGAGAGCCTGCCGACATTGCATCCCGGTAGGCTCTTCCTTTTTCCATGCCCGCCACGACCTCACCCCGGTCCGCACCCATCGCGGACCGGGGTTTGAATCGCCATGCGTTCGGAAGGAGCTGCCGGTGGCAGGTCCTGTAGATCTCTGCCCGAAAGAAATTTTCGGCCGAAGCTTTGCAAGAAGTTGCTTGTATGCTATTATCCATAGCAGAAAGTCTCCTATCGTGATTGTTTCTTGATAGGTATGCTTTTACGCTGTATCCCCTGGTCTTCGGATTAGGGGAATTTTTTGTTTTATGTTCCTTTTGCCATAAGCTTCGGTACAGCGTAGAATATGGACGCTATTGCAGTGTCCGTCTGATTTTGCGGGTGAAGCCTTCTCAAAGAGAGGAGGTGAAGCCCATGATGAACTTTATTCTTGGAATTGCCGCTTTATGCGGCATCGCCGATTTCGTAATCGAGCGTATCGAATCTGTTCGCAAGATTGTGCGGAAAAAGAAGATGAACAAATAGAAAGAGCCAGGTAAATGCCTGGCTCAAAGTAGATTTGCTTCACCCGTTCTCTAACGACCTAGGAAATTGTTAGTATATCGGCGGGCGCTGCGATGGTTTTATTATACCAACACATTTGTTGAACGCAAATCATCTTCTTCTCGATCCACCAGCGGTGTTGTTGTACGAGCTTGTGGCGTTGAATGCCTTGATGAGTTTCTTCTCCAAAGCATTCATCTGCTGTGCCGGGCAGGGCACGATCTTCACGAAAACAGGCTTTCCGTTTCGAACATCGGCATAGACATCGCCGTTGCCATGTCCCGTGAGATGGTTCCGCACACGGGAGCATGCATACAGGGATTGCCCCACATAGACGTTCTCATAAGCCTTTCCATCAGGTGAAGGGGAGGTGACGATTACATAGCAACCTGGCTGGTCCAGCATCTTGTATCCGCCGGTCACCTTGTTCCCTGATTTTGTCGTTTTCCAATTCCCAAGGAAATTGCCTGCGGAAATCATCTGCGAACCCAAGATGCTCTGCCGCAGCGCAGCTTGATGCTGCCTTTGCTGCTCGATGGCGATCAGCTGGATGCAGCCTGCGATGATTACCAAGAGAATCATTATGATGGCGCCGATGGAAATCTCGAAGTTGAGGAGATCTTGCCCGGCAAGGTTTCCCTCAAATCCCATCCGCATCAACCTAAGCCAGCTGTCTGCATATGAGGTTATGTTCATTGAAGCCCTTTCTTTTCGCTTCTTCGATTATAGCCGATATGCCCCTTAACCAGGTTCTTTACCTAAAACCTCAGCGAGCACCGCGAGCGTATCAATCGGCGAACAGCCGCTCAGTGAGCGAAGCGAGCGTATCCCTGAAGTCCCCGCAACCCGGATCATCACCTCTGCGTCAGCCCAAACACCCAAAACGCCACCGCAACACAAAAAAGCCCCGCCGAGCCAAATGGCTCAGCAGGGCCATCAAACTCGCATCCGAATGCGAGTTTCGCTGCACGGATCGCTTTAAGCCTCGGTAGGCTGGTTGGCAGAATCCTTTTGCACATCCTCTGGGCTTGCGACAACACCACAGGTGGAGCACTTATAGTCCTTCAGAACGGACTCGTCGTATGCCGCCTTGTCGGTTACCGTCTCGTCCCATGCATCCTTCACCTTCACAGTCTCCTTGTGCGGAACCTGCTTGGTCAGCCCTTTGTGACCGGTTTCCCTCAGATGGTCAGTTCCATCGTTGGTGTCTGGATCGAAGTACTTGCCGCATGTGTTGCACATGGTTGAGTAAACGGTCTGATTCTCGTAAACCGCATCATGGTGGACCACGTGCGTCTCAGCGTCATGGTGGACCGTCTCGTATTCGGCAACCCAGTCGTGCTTATGCACATCCTGGGATGCCTGCGAGTTGTCAGAGGCGTTTTGGGTGTCAACAGGTTGCTGTTGCTCTTGCGCGGCAATCGGCTCAGGCTGTTGTGATCCATGGATCGCGAACCCGATGCCGATGCCGGCTGCGAGCACGACAACGGCTACGGCGATTGCAATCGCCGCGATGCGGACGTTGCCGGTCGGCTTGCCGTTGTCGCTTGATGCCTCCTGCTCGTTTTGGGCGTTTTCGCTGTCTGCCATGCAGTCACTCCTTTCTTGAAAAGGGGAGGGTGCCAACATCGGCACCCTCCCAAATGTTTCAGCAGGGTCCTAGAGGCTATTCCTCGTCGGACTCGGCATCGGTCTTGCCCTCAGCTGCGGCAAGCTTGCGATGACGGTAAGCATAGGCACCGGCACCGCCAGCCAAAGCCACGAGGGCGGCGATCAGCGCATAGATCAGCGTCATGTCGACGCCGGTCTTGGAGTATCCGTCGCCACCTGGGGTATCGAACGTGTTGTCATCGGGTTCGGAAACCGTCACGGTTTGAGCCTCGTCGTCAATGTCCTGATGGTCTGCGATCTGGATGCCGTCCTTGTAGGCGATCTCGAACGCTACGAGTTCCTTGCCGCCGAGCTCGGATGCATCGAACGTGAACTCAAGGTCAACGGTGCCGTCGGCCTTGTTCGGGACGAACGTGGTCTCGGCGGTAACGTTGCCGTCACCGACAACCAAAGGCTCGCCGGTCGATTTGTCCATCAAGGTGCCGGACACCGTGTATTCCTTGCCAGGAATCAAGTCGGTGTACTCGACGTGGTCAACGACGGTTGCCTCACGGGAAGGCAGGAGCGTATGGTCGCCATCGGTCTTGTCCGTTGCCGTTGTAGACAGCTTAGGTGTGACGATGGAAACGGTCTGCCCCTCGTTGCCGAGGTCGGACTCATTGGCGATTAGCTCAGAGCCCTTGAACAGGAACTCGAACACAACCGTATCCGTATCCTCGTTGTAGATGGAGTTGATCGGGAAGTCCATCGAGACGGTGCCCGACTGCTCCTCAGGCGTGAAGGTCTTCTTCTGGATGCTGAGGCAGCTTACGATGTCAGGGTTCTCCTGCATCACCTTGGCAATGGCCTCGTAATCCGGGCTCAAAGGAAGCGCAGCTGCGTCCTTGGTGAGCTTGACCTGATCGTCGGTGTAGGTAGCAACCTCTGTAGTGGAGGAATCCTTCACCTCGGAGAGCTTCCAGCCGTCATCGCTCTTTGCAAGCACGTGCTGAACACCGTCGGCATCTGTGTAGCTGTAGGAACCATTGGAGGCGGTAACCTCAAAGCCCTCGCCGAACGCCTTGCCATCGATCTCGATAGCGGAAACGTCGCCGGAGCCAAGCCCGCATGCGGCCTTCAGGTCGTCCGCAAACTTCTGTAGATCCTCAGTAGAGATCGCCGAGGCGCCCTCGCCGGAGAGCAGCGGCAGACCCGTGGACTTGTCCATCAGGATACCTGCAACCTGGTACTCATCGCCTGGGATGAGGTTCTTGTAGGCGATCTCATCGGTGATGGAGGACTCGGGATCGGCTGACATGTGCTTGTCGCCGTCAGCGGTATCCGTTGCCGTGGTGCCGACCTCGGGAGGAACAACCTCCACGGTCTGATCCTCGTCATCGATGTCCTCATGGAAGGTGATCTCGATGTCGTTGCGCAGAAGCTTCTCGAATGCGACCAGCTTCTTACCGGCCAAAAGGTCGGCATCGAACTCGAACACAACGTCCACAGAGCCCTCGGACTTCTCCGGGGTGAACGTGGTGGAGCCGGTAACCGGGTTGCCGTCAGCATCCAGCAAGGCCTCGCCGGTTTCCTTCACCATCAAGGTGCCGGATACCGTGTACTCCTTGCCAGGAACGAGGTCCTTGTACTGAACAGCGTCCACGACGGTTGCCTTATGGTCTGCGGGAACTTCCTTGTCCCCATCCAAGCCATCGGTGGCTGTGGTGTGAACTTCGGGAACGATGACGGTGACAGCCTGTGCCTCGTCGTCGATCTCCTTGTGGCCGCCGACTTCCTTGCCTTCACGCTGAAGCGATTCAAACACGACCAGCCGTGCATCCTGTTCGAGCTGGGAAGCGTCGAAGCTGAACTTAACGTCGATTGTGCCGTAGGTGTCCTTCGGAGTGAACGTGGTGGAGCCGGTGACCTCCTTGCCCGTGGTCGGGTCGATGTAGGCCTTGTCGGTCGCCTTGTCCATCAGCGTGCCGGAAACGGTGTACTCGCGTCCAGGAACCAAGCCGCTGTACTCAACGGTGTCAACAACGCTTGCCTCGGGATCCTTGACAATGTTCTTGTCTCCGTCAACCGCATCGACGGCAGTGGTGCCGAGCTTAGGCTCGGAAACCGTTACAGACTGCGCGATGTCGCCAATCTCGGTGTGGGAGGCGATTTCCTTGTCCTTGTAGACAACATGCTCGAACGCAACGAGGGTGTCTCCGTCCTTCAGGTTGGAGCCGTCGAAGGTGAACTCGATGTCAACGGTGCCGGCGGTGGTCTTAGGGGTGAACTTTGTCTCAGCGGTAACCGGGTTGCCCTCCGCATCGGTAAGCACCGTGCCGGTTGCCTTGTCCATTAGCTCGCCCTTGAGCGTGTACTCCTTGCCAACCGTGAGTCCAACGTAGGCAACGGTGTCCTTGACGGTCACCTGAGTATCCTTGACAACGTCCTTGTCGTTGTCAACGCCGTCCGTTGCGATGGTGCCGATAACAGGAGGCTTGACGGTAACGGTCTGACCCTGATCCTTCAGATCCTCATGATGGTCGAGGATACGGTCAGGGTCCTCGGTGGCTGCGATCGTCTCGAACACAACGAGCTCGGTCGAGTCGGTGAGGTTGGAACCGTCGAAGCTGAACTCAACGAAAACGTCCTGTTCCTGGCTCTTAGCCGTGAAAGTGGTAGAGCCGTGGATCTCGTTGCCGGATGCATCAACGTAAGGCTTGCCAGTGGTCTTGTCCATCAGCGTGCCGTTGATGATGTACTCGGTGCCCTTCGAGAGGTTGTCGCAGGAAACCTTGTCAACGATGGCCACATCGGGCTCAGCCACAACTTCCTGGTCCCCGTCGGCCTTGTCGGAGGCCTGAGTGGAGATCGAGATGTCCTGGTCGGTCAAGGTGCCGAGGTTGACGGTGTTGTCAGCGTTGAAAGTGTTGTCGCGGGAAACCGTGAAGTCCTTTTTGATCAGCTGATAGCCATCGTTCGCCGCACAAGGCAACTCTTCCAAGGTGTACTCGTCATAGGGGAGCGCACCGCGCTCATCGTCGGGATCGGTGATCTTTGTCTCATCGCCGTCCTGATACTGGCCGAACCAAACGCCGCTGGTCGAGTCGAGCTTGTTGCCGACATTGAATACCTCGGCGAGGAAGTTGGAAACAGCATCGGCAGGTCCAGTCATGACCCAATCGTTGCCGTTGGTGTTCTCAGTGTGCTTGTTCCAGGACGCCTTGGTGGAAGCCTTGCCGTTCTCGTCCGTGACGATCACATGGGACTCGCCGGTGGTCTTGGAAGTGATCTTGAAAGGCACGTTCGCAAGCGAATGAGCATCGTCCGATGCAGCCTTCGTGAACTCCAAGTCAGAGCGGAACACTGGCTCAGCCTGTTCAGGGGCATTATAAGACTTTACTGCTTCAGTAATAGAGGTATCGGAAGTGATTTTGCGAACATAGGTCTGATCCATACCGAAAGGCTGTGGCAAGTTGTAGCCCTTTGGAGCTTTGATTTCCTTGATCACAATGGTACCGAGGGGAAGAGTAATGATTCCGTCAGAAGAACGATAGAAATCATCGCCACTTACTTTATAAGGAAGTGTGGCGGTAACGTTGCCGTCGGCGTCATGGACATCAAAGGTGTCGTCGCCGTCGGCAAGATTTACATAACCGTCTTCATCGGTCTGCATTACCCATTTACGGGAAGGATCGCCGGATGCTTCAGCCTCTTCAGCGGTGTCATAAAGACCGTCGTAATACTCAATGGAATACTGAGCACCATAGAGAGAAGCACTGCCAAGAGGAAGATTCTTCTCACCATTGTAGGTCTTCTCGCCGTCGTACTTGCCAAGCAGCATTGCTGCAGGGTCGTTCTGTGGCTGGTCCTTCAAATTTGCCGTAGTGGTTTGACCGCTCTTGATCTCGATGCCGTGCGAATCTTCGTCGAGTGCATAGCCGTTAGGTGCCTTCAGCTCCTTGATGGTGTAGGTGCCGGAGGGTAACAGCTTCGACTTTGCGTAGCCGTTCGCATCGGTGGTGAGCTTGTCGACTGCCTGGTTGTCAGCGTTGTAGACAGCGTACTCGGCGCCCTCCAGGGAGTAGCAGCCGTTGCCGTCGGTGATGTCGGTGTTGGCAGAGGACTTGTTGATCTCAACCCAGCCGCCGAAGTTCTTGATGAGCTTCACCTGAGCAGAAACGTGCTGATAGCCGATCAATCCGAACTGGTTGCGGCTATGGCCATCGGTAACTCCAGGAGGGGTGATATAGACGTCGTAGACGACCTCACCGGTCTCGGTGTTGATGCTGTTGAGGGTTGCCGTGTAGCTTGCCTGGACATTGGTCGGCTGTGCAGCCGAGCGGTCTGCGCAGGAGCCGGTCGCTGTGCATCCGGACAGGTAGCCCGTGAAGTTGCTGAGGGCGAAGTGGGCAGGATGCAAGGACCAGGTAGCGCCGATCCAGCAGGTGCCGCTGATGCTCTTTGGAACATCGGAGGTCGGATTGGTGGTCGGGACAATGGTTACATCGGCGACGGCCCACTTCGCCTCAACAACGACAGACTCCTTGACGGCGGAGTTGAAGTTGTACTGCTGACCATCTTGGGTGTTGTACCAGCCGAGGAACTGCCAGCCATCGCGGGAAGGCGCTTGCGGAGCGCTACCCTCAACGGATGCGTAGGACTTGCCCCATGGCACGGTGACAACCGTGTCGGCGGTCTTGCCCCCATCGTTTGCCGATACCGTGACAGAGCACTGGGTCTGTGTCCAGATGCCGTTGACGATTGTACTGCGGTTCACCTTGGTCGAGTTCCAGTCGAAGTCGGCACCGGTCTCGGCGTCAACCCACTTGAGGCTCAGCCCTTTCTCGGCTTGCTGCTTCGCGAGGTTCGCCACAGGCGTGTTGCCGTTGGCGTCCGTGTAGTTCACCGGGTCTGCGTTGACCGCCTGCCCGACGGTGAAGTCGCCAGCAGCCGACGACAGCACAGGCAGCGTATCGCTGGCAAGGCCGTCAACGGTGGTTGTTACGGTCACGTCGTTCGGGGCCGCAAAGGCGGGCGTCGGGTTGCTGAGCGCCCAGGTAGGCATCAAGCCCACGACCAGAACGAACGCGAACAGCGAGTTCACGAACTTCGCGAAGCTTTTCTTTGCTTCTTTCATAAGCTTTCTCCTTTCTTTTTCGAAATGAGGGATAAATCTATCTGATGATACCGCAAAAGAACCGTAATAAAACCGTAAAACACTCGTTTCAACTGGCATAACAACCCATAATCGCGGCAAATGCGTCTCAAGGCGCAACTCACAGAAAGAATCCCTCCGAACAACTACGCATCGAAATCCTGAAAAGCAAGGGCAACCCGTTGCTGATAACATTCACAGAACCGGTTCTGAAACGACGAGATAGAATGGCTTAAATCCCCTTATTCCCAATCCTCGTCGTCATCCTCATCGGAATCCGCAACATTCGCCGCCTCTGCCTCGCGTATCTGCATGATTGCCTCAAGCGGGTAACCCATGCGAGCTGCCAGTGCTTCCTCGGAAACCCCTGGGTTCGCCTTCTTCAGGTAATCGAACACCGCGCTTGCACGGCGATTGATGCCGGTCACATTGTCGTTGCTGAAGCACAGGATCTCCTGGTTACGGAACTTGGTGCCGTTGATCAGAAACCCTCCCTGCCTCCATGCCACCAACTCGCCGTTCACCGTGATCTGCGCAATCTGCTCAAGCTCGCTTTTCGACACCAGCAGTATTCTCTTGCCGACACGGCGCACAGCATGGGAGATGCGTGTATTCGAGTCCTCGTCCACAACCTCGATGCTGTCCTTGCAGTCGGCACCGTCGTACCAGAACACATCAAGCGCGAAGCCCTCTTCCTCAAGCACGTCGAGCCTGGGACTGAACTCCGTCATGAGATTCCTGCCGGTACGCCCCCATGGTTCGTTTGCGATGAAGTCGGTGGTTGAGAAGACATCGAGCTTTCCCGATTGGTAGTAAACCAAGATGTCCATATTGAATTTCCCCTTTCAAAAAAATCGGCGAACAGCCGTTCAGTGAGCGAAGCGAGCGTATCCACGTATCGTCGCAACTGGGGGCGACATCCGTGCGTGAGCTTCGCAAATTCGCAATCGGATGCGAACATTGCTCAGCTCATCGCGGATCAATCTCATGTTCCGGCTCGTTGCGCGATACCTTGTTGTCGTCTCGCTTGTGCTCAGAGGCATCGCGAACCTTGTTCACCATGCCTGAAAGGTCCATATCTTGAGCCTCTTCTTTTGTCTGTTGACCTGCGCTTTTAATCTTGTCAATGCATTTAGGCTGATGTATAATGGTATTAGGGCTAAGGCTTGAGTAGTTCCCGAACAATTGGCGTTCGGCCAGACGCTCAAGTTTTTGGCCCTGTTTTTTGTCTATATACACGATTTTGTCCGGTGTAAGCGCTCCCTGAAAATAATTCATGAAGTTGTCTTTACCGAAAACCGTGAGAACAAGATTGGTTTCAACGGTTTCCAGCTCATAATGTCCCTTGCCGTCTGGCTTGATGCTTGCGATCAATGGCAGCTTGTCGTTGTCAACTGCGCAAAGCACAACCAAGAGAGCATCGTCACGCGATGGATTATCGGCCAAGATCACCGGTTTCTTGAAAAGCTCCGGCCATCGCTTTATCTGCGCGATGGTGAACCCATGACGATGAGGATGGTTGTTTGATTTTGGCTTCAAGGCCTCGCGTAAATGGTTCTGAGTGTAAAGCATGGGTTTTTGCTCGAAACCTGCATCAAGAAAGATTTGAGGAGTATCGCTGATCTTCAAGTAGGCGAAACGATCCAATCCACCAGCTGAGGCTAGATCGATGTCGTCTCCGAATCGAAGATACTCCTGGCATTCTGCGGCATATCCGGCAAAATCCTGAGCCTTGTCGTTGCCTGCGATCAAGTGAACCTTGCGATCGGAATCGAGGCAGGTAATACGCTCATCATCGGGCATCTCAACCGAGTCTTCGTATTCTCGGATAGAGAGAATGATCTCTTTGCTTTTCTCGCTGAGATTCGTGCTTTCATCCTTCTTATCACTCAACAATGCCTGCAACGCTCTTGCAGGAGCGTTGGCTAAATCTTTCAGCAATCCCATGTAGTTTCCCCCTTTGCAGTGCAATCCGTTCTATTGTCCAACAGGGTAGCAGGGTCGCAACCCCACGACCCAGCAACCCAACACCCTAACGCCCGTCATGTTCCGGCTCGTTGCGCGAGATGCAGTCATCGCCGTGCTTGTGCTCAGCCGCGTCCTTCAATTCTCCGGTAAAGGCCGAAAGTCCCATCCGATCATCGTCGTCGACCCCGAACATCTTGTTGAACTCCTCATCGCTGATCGTATCGGCACGAGCCGCCTCGATTCGCCAATCATCGACCCCAAGCGTTTGCTCGTGCGCATACTCGCTTACAGCAAATTCAACGGTACGTTGGATGTCGGAGCGGATGAACTCGGCAAGCGAATCAGACGGCTGGAGCTTAGATGCATCTTCGAAAAGCTTTTCAAGCTCGGCGTTTCGCTCCCCATCGCTCAGCTCGTCGATGCGCTCGAGGTCTTGGCGGGCGGCGAATCCGGCGCCATCGGTAAGCCGTCTGAACTCGATGTCGGTAACCCGCTCCACGCCGCCAGACCATGCCCCATGGCAGGTCGCAACGAAACCCGTAACGGAGTCCCCGTTCATGGATAGCGCCCAGTCGACACCGGACTTGTAATCCACGTTGTTCCGATCGAAGACAGCGGCCATTCCCTGGTTGATGAGCAGATCGTATGTCGGCTCACTGCCATGCTCATTGATGCGGACAGTGAAGGCGTCCACCTCGTTAAAGCGCGAAGGGTCGATGTCGGCGGCAATCACACTGTTTTCCGCCGCATGCTTGACCTCATCGATCTCATTCTCGCCGCAATCGAGGATGCTCCTCTCGTTGAGCGGCACAAGCTCCTGATCCTGGTCGAGCTTCGGATGCCCGAAGGCCTTGATGTCATCGGTCAGGGTAGGGTAGCAGGTGATGAAAGGGTCGCGCCCGATAGCCACAGAGCTGCGGAAGGCATCCGATTCATCGAAGAAGCGGAACATCTCCATGGCCTGCGCCTGCGTGAAGCCGGCTTCCGACAGGTCCGCCGCATCGCTGATTGTGAAAATCCCCGTGCCCGACTCCTTGACCCCATCCTCAAGGAACTTGAGGAACCGTTCCTGCAGCACGGGATCGTTCTCGCGGGCATAGGCAGGAGCGAAGTTGAAGTTCCACTCATAGCCGCCGAACCGGATGTTTCCGTTGTCGTATGCCTTGATTATCGCATCGCGCGATGCTCCCATGCCGTACGTTTTGGCAATCTCATCGATCTCATCGAGCGTCAGGTCCGCAATCGGCTCATCGAACGCATTGCCGTCCTGCTCATCGACGGTAAGGCTGTCCCCTTCGATAACGAAGTGCTCCTCATAGGAAGAGCCGACTTCCTGTCCGTAAACCTCAACTTCAAGCCCGAGCTGGGCAACAGTTGAACGGAAAAGGCTCTCCTCATCGTAGATGTCGACGCTGTTCAAGAAGGATCCATTGAACTCGCCGCTGAAACGGTTCGGCTCGTCGAATCCGAAGTTGTCGCATCCGTAGATGCTTGGAAACGCATCCGAGTTGAGAAGAGCACGAAGCTCTTCAATAGCCTCATCGGTTCCCCTCATGCACATGCTGTATCTGCCTGTGTTTGCCATGTCAAATCTCCTTCTTATGCTTTTAAGTTATCTGCCGTCATGTTCCGATCGCTGAACATGCTGCTCTCTGTGCCCCTTCGAGGCGGCTGCGTCTTTCAGAACCGTTGCCATGTCGGTTACGCCGGCACGGTCGTCTGCCTCGGTTTCCCTGCGATGCTGCTTATGCTCATGATGCCGGCTCCTTCCCTTGGCGTGATCGAGCCACGGTCTTGGCTCATATCCATCGTTGCAAATGCACCGTGGAAGGCGTATAATGGTATTTGAGTCAAGGCTCGAATAGTCTCTGGGGAATTGAATCCCAGATATACGTTCGATCTCTTGGCTTTTTTCTTTGTTTATGTAAAGAACCTCGCTCGGCGGAACCTTGTACCTGAGCTGAGAGTCCACGTTGTTCTTGCCGAACACGGTGATTAGGAAGTTCGAGTTCACGTAGCGCATTCCGTCGTGGAGCCCCGATTTGGAGTTCGGCTGCAGCACCGCCAAAAGCGGGGACCTGTCGCCATCCACCTGGTTGAGCACGACGCATATCCTGTTGTTGCTGTTTGGCGAGTTGTATATCAGCACCGGGTCCTCAAGAAGCAACGGCACTTGGCACATCAGCTTCGGGTCGATGCCGTGGTTGTGCCGGAACTGCTCGCCTTTCGATGCCTTCGGCGCAAGGGCCTTCAATGCATGCCGCCTTGTGTAGAGCAGCGGGTCCGCCTGGAATCCAAGCTGCTGGTAGATCTTCGGGGTGGTTCCAAGAAGAAGGTCGTTTCTCAACGGTTGCTTGGCATCCTTGCCTGGAACCCTCTTTGCGCTTCTCCCGTCTTCGGTGAAGCGAAGCGTTCCGAGTTGCCGGATGAACTCAAGGTATGTAGCGCATCTGCTGGCATATTCGAGGATGGAAGGGGAGAGCTCGCAGGCGATTTTCGGCTTGCCGCCCTCGATCTGAAGGAGGCGGTTGGAATCTTTCATTGGGGTGGAGATCTCATAGCGGTTGATGGTTCTAATGGCCTCCGCATATCGTTTCGCTTCCTCAATGTCCAACTTGTCCCTCCTTCAAATAACTTGCTGTCCGGTGCTCAACTAGAATAAAACCCTTGCTTCAAGTGCAGATAGCTAATGCGCACCATGGTCCAAATCGCCATACCCTTTGCCAGGTTCGTTGTGATTGTGCTCAGCAGCGTCCTTGAGGTCGGCTGCCATGTCTGAAAGCCCCATCTGCGAATCAGACCCTTCCTCCCAAGGCTCGATTCCCATGAGCCTTGCCACCGTAACGCCGTCTTTTCCGAATTTCTCCTCGAAATCGAGCCAAATCTCCTCGCGGGGCGTGCCGGCAGGATACTCGCGCCATTCGGCATCGATACGCTCGTTGTCGTCGATGCATACGTCTCCCAGTTCAGCCCAAAGCTCCTTGGCAAGGTCAACACGCTCAGACGATGCAAGTTCCGCCAGCTTCCCATCCCGCTCTGCAGCGATAAGCCCTTCCGCTTTCTCAGCGAAGTCCGGGAAGATGTTGATGTACGCATCGTCGCCGAACTCGATCACGTTCTGGAAGTCCTTGTTTGTCCAGATCAGATCTTCCAGGCAGCGCATCCCCTCCTCGCCGTAATTCTCAATGCCCTGCTCCCGGTTCTCGATGAAAACCATCTCGTCATCGCCTTGCAGGTCTATATCATTGATAACTTTCTTGAGGGTCTGTTCCATTGAATCGTTCACTTGAATACCTCCAAAACATCATGCTCTGCGATATGAGCCCAGAGAGCTTATGCCGAAAATCACCGCTCATTGCCGACGGTATGCTCCTCATGCGCCTGCTGGGCATCCTTATGCGCCTTATCGGCAGCTTCCCTAAGCTCAGCTGACCGGCTCGACAATTCCACTTGCCCGTTGTCCAACGCAGGTGCCTTGTCCTTGTCATCTTTGCCCTTCGCGCCGTTCCCACGGAACCTTGCAGCCACTTCGTCGGGAATCTGCGCATCAAGCTCCTTCATATAAGCCCTACCAGGAGCCTCGCGCCCTGTTGCCTCCTCGTAACGGTCGATGATCATGTCGGTAGCCTGGGTGGCAAGCGAAGAAGCGCGGAATAGCACATCGGGGTCGTCAGAGATGACTTCTCGCCAGTTCTGAAGGTAGGCGACATGCTGCTTGTAGTGCACAGATTCCGGGTCGATATCGGCAGGAAGCCCGAGCTCTGACGCGCTGAACATGCTCGAAAGCTCGGCGACAAGCTCCTCCTTGGCATACTCTTTGGAACCGAATGTTCCTATCTGCGAGCGATCGAGGGCAGAAGGATGTCCGGTTGAGTGCCCCATCTCATGAAGCATGGTGGTGGCAAACGAGCTGTAGCTGTCGAAGCTGTCGCGCGGCGGCATCTGAATCCGGTCGAGGACAGGGGAGTAGGCCGCTATGTTGCCGCCGCCCTCGATGATAGGGCAGCGAGATGACTCGATCAGATCTTCGATAAGCTCAAGATTCTCATCATCGGTACACTTCTCGTTTTCGGGTAGGGGAGGAACCGGATGGTATTTCGATGCATCTCCGCCGGTACGTTCCGCCCATTCGTCGATTTCCTCCTGAGTCATCATCTGCGACAGGTTGAAAACCGGATAGGCCCGGTTGAAGCTCGGTATCAACTCGTATGCGTCCGGGTCGTTGTCCGGCGCATCCCGATCGGTTTTGATGCGCTTCATCTTCCAATGCTCGATGACGCACGAGCGTTCTCCTTCGCGCAATCGCCATCCGGCAGCCTCAAGGTTCTTGAACGTGACCCATCTCGGATCGGCGTACCCATGAATCATGGCCATGCCAAGAAGATGCGTCCTGTTGCCGCCACGGTAGGTTACGCCGGTTACCGGGTTGTGCGGAGCCGCCATATCGTGCCATGGCTTGACCCATTCGAAGCCGCCCTTGTCCATGTCCTCAATGACCTTATCTACGATCTGCTTGCGTTGCAGGTCTGCACGTTCCTTTCCCGTCAGCTTCTTGCCACCAGAGGCCATACGGCATCCCTCCTCATTCTTTAAGCTATTGCATATTCTACCAGCAACTCTGGTAAACCTTTCCAATTACAGCCACTATTACGGCAAACCCATCTGGAAAGCAAGCCGTTGCACCCGAAAGCGCAGTGCATTCCCCTCTGAGGGGGATGCTAGCAAGCGCTGCCATGCGTGAGCCCTAGTAACCTTACAACCCAATGGCCTCGCAACCCAACGCTACAACAACATAAAACCACTGCGGCAGCTGCCCAAAACTCCCAACAACAAGAACCTTCTCTTCAAAGCCTTAGCGGAAATTTCCGGAGCAGTGGGAGAGTGTCAACATTAAAAGGCAACATAACAGCCGGCACCCCATATTCACATTCAAATGCGAATATGCCGGAAGAGCCGAAGGCAAAGCGCCCTCGGCTCTTCTCATCTCATCGCTTTTTCTTCTTGCTGTCGGGAAAATCGAAGGTCACGCTGCACTCGACGACATCGAGCTTGAGCTTTGCGTCGAACGTGCTGCCGTTCTTCCCTTTGAATCCCTTGATGAGCCCTGTCTCATGCTTATCGAGAAGCGTTTGCGCCTGCTTGTCGGTGAGCTTCTTATGCGCGATCTCCCTGAAGAAGCGAAAGCCGCAGCCGGCAACTGAATGCCATTTGCCGTCATCGCCCTTCTCGCTTTTGTTTGAGGAGCAGGTGATGGTCTTGTCGGTCAGCAGAACGTCCTTTCCGCATCGCGGGCACTTGCCGATTGCCTTGGCGTTCTTGGATGGGAACACGAACTTAACCTTGAGGTCGTTGGGATCGAGCTCAAGGTACGCATCGAACGCCTTGCCGCTTTTCCCTGTAAAGCCCTTGATGAGCCCTGTGCGCTTGCCGGAGACGATTGCCTCCACCTGCTTCTTGTCGAGCTTCTTGTGCGCGATCTCTCGGAAGAAGGAGAACCCGCAGCCGGCAACCATGCGCCATTTGCCATCGGCGCCCTTCTTGCGCTTGATGGATGAGCAGGTTGCCACCTTGTCGCCTAAGAGCACCTGCTCACCGCATTTGGGGCAGTCCCCAACAGGATCGCCGCCGAGGGTGAATTGCATCGAGTCGAGCTTCGAGGCGTTTGCCTCCATGACCTTGACATCGTGGGCAACCATATCGGCAACCTCTTCAAGCACATCCTCAGGATCGAGCTTGAAGTCGCCGACCAGCTCCATCTTGTCGAAAAGCTCCTTGGTAACCGAAGGATCCGCAATGCGGCACCCATCGATAAGCGCATAGCTCACCTTTCCGCACTCCGTCAAGGAGAGGTTGCCACGGCTCTCTGCAAGAAGCGACTTCTCGATACCGGACTTTGAGATGTCGGCAAGGGTAGAGGTGCGTGTGGCACCGGTACCCACGCCGTGCCTCTCAAGCTGCTTGTTCAGCCATTTTATGGTAGGCCTCTGCGGCCGCTGGTTCGCACCCTCATGGACATAAGGCACGGCAGTGTCGGAGAATCCCTTGCCGGTTTCCTCCTCGGCATCGTCTGCGGACTCGCCGTCTGCATCGAATACCTTCTTGAAGCCTTCCTTGCCGGGAATCGGAACGCGCGTGTCTCCAATGTATTCGGGGAAGTCCGCAATATGCCCCTTCACAAGCTCGTATTCGTAATCCTCGCAGAGGATGGCAAGGTAGTTCTTGGCAAGCGTCTCGTAGATTGCCTGAGCCTCCTTGCCGTATTTGGCAAGGTTCTCCAAAGAGCCTGGCACATTGGGACCGGGGCGGTTGGCGCCGTGGGCCCCGCCTTCCTTGACATGCGTTTTGCGCGGCTCGGTATGCGTGAGCAGCGATGCGTCGATGCCCACAACGTCGGCGATTCGCTTTGCGAGCGGCAGAAGCTCGGCGAACTGCTCAGGCGTGACCGTCTTGTCCTCGGTACGGGGATACGACACAACCTGCGCCTCGTACATGTTCTGGTAGGTCTTCAGCACCGATTCTGGCTTGAACCCCTCGTTTCGCGCCAAGATAGCGGAAAGCGCAGCCAAATCGAGCAGCTTGCCAGGTGCAGTGCGCTTGGAAACCCTTGAGTCCTCGACGACATCCGACTCATGGAGTGCGGACAGGTCGACCTTCTCCTTGCTGTCGAAGCGAATCTCGGATGGATCCTCAACCTTGCGTGCGAACATATTGCCGTTCGCATCCTTGAAGCGAGCCTCGAAGAACGGCTTCTTCACGTAGCTCTCATAAGCCTCTTGCTGCCGTGCCACAAGAGCCACGATGACGCTTTTCAGCCGTCCTTGCCGAACGGTCGCCCTGTAGCCCTTCCCGCGTGCGATCGAGGTCGCAGCGCGAACGAATTGCATCGATGAGAGGTCCCATCTGTCACGAAGGAAACCTTTCTGGAAGTCGCCGTCTGCTTCCATGCTCTCGATGCGCTTCCTAGTGCAAAACGCCTTCTGCACCGATTTCGGCGCCTCGTCCGGGAAGTACATGCGGGATGTCTTCCCATGCCAACCGCACCATTCAAGAGCCTCCCAAGCAAGGACCTCGCCCTCGCCTGACGGATCGTCATCGGTTGCGATAGCCACCTCGTCGACGTCCGAGAGCTCTTCCTTGAGCTCCTTCAGGATGCCATCGCATCCGTCTTTAGTTTGCTTTTCCCATGCAAAACGGGTCAAATCCCATGGCAAGTGCCTTGTTGACCACTCGGCTATTTCATCGTGGTAGTCGTCCGGCACCTGTTCCTCAGGGTCTTTCAACCCGCGCAGATGCCCCCTCAATGCGCATATCTTGTATTCCTCGCCGTTGTATCTGCCTGCGGTGCCTCCAAGTGCGGTGGCGAAGTTCTTCTTGGCAGACGGCTTCTCAGCCAGAACAAGGATCATATAACCATTCCTTTCTTTCAAAAATCAGTGAGCAAAGCGAGCGTATCGATCTGCGCAGCGGCTCAACGAGCGTAAGCGAGTGCATCACCTTTAAGCCCTGCAGCCGGCAACATCAGCTGTGCGTGAGCCCAATCTTTGCTCAACAGCAGGGAAGGGTAGTGGGGTAACGCCTCAGCAACCCAACACCTTAACGTTCTCCGCCCTCACGCACTGCGAATGGCGAAAAGCCCCTGACCGATGCCTGCCTCTGCGCAGCATCGCGCAGCTCGTCGGTCCTGTCCGAAAGCCCGATCTGCCCATCAGCGGAAGCAACGTCGAAATCGTCAAGGGAATGCCCATTCGAGCAGAAGAGCTGACCGCCGAACCGAACAGCCTCTCCGTTGCGCTCATCCTCATCTGCCAAAGTGAAGGGCGACTGCCACTCGCATCGATCGACAAGCCGCATGGCATACGAAGCGTTCCCCTCTGCGGCATCCAGAAAGTCACCCCAACCGAGCGCATCTTTTCCCTCATCGATCTCATCCAGGTTGTCCGGAGCATATTGCACCGAAACGTACCTGTCGGGAACCAAGCCACATTTCGCAGAGATGCTGCACTCGTCGGCAAAGCACCATCCGCATCCGTCCTTCTCCATGGCCCTCACGATGTAATCGATTGCGGAATGCTCGTTGCGGGTAGGGCAGAAGCCGATCTCCCCGTCATGCCACCGGTCCGGCTCGTAGAACGACGCATGCTTCCAAGCGTTGCGGATAACCTCGCAGCTTTTCGGATCAACGATCTCCGAAAGCTTAACCTCGGCACGGTAGATGCCAATGACGCGTCCACGCTCAACGTCAACGCTCGGCATCAGCACGGTGCCGGTCCGCGCGTTGTAGAGCCCTTGATCGGTCCTAAGGGCAACATGGGCCAAGGCAAAGGCATCCCCAGTGCTGATCTTTCCGTCATCCTGCTCGGCTTCCAATGCGAGCAGTGCATCTGCACGGCTCATCTTATCGACATCGAATCCCATTGAATCAAAGTAGTCCTCAACAGCAAGCACCGCTTCCTCACGGGTATCGAATCCTTGCTCATCGATCCCCATGTCTTCCTGCGAGAAGCGGAAGATGCAATGCCACGGTTTTTCATTGCCTTCCGCGCTTTCCCATACGCTGCCGGAAAGGAAAGCGCCTTCGCCGAAGTCAGCTGACAGGACAAGCTCGCTTTCCTTCGCATCGCCCGCAGCCCACTTTGCAGGGAACCTATCACTATCGGCAACAGTAGCAAAGTCGCTCATGAAAAATACCTCCTTATGCCTGCTGGTTCTATTTACAAATGCCCAGGTCAGGCGTATAATTAAGATATACAGAAAGTTAAATCATCTGTATATCTTGTTTTGATTTGTTTGGTTCTCGGCAACGGGAGAAAACGAAGGGCGGCAGCGCAGAAGCGCATGTCGCCCTTGTTCGTTGCCCGCAAAGCCTAACGTGCGTCAATATCATGGGAATGGGTGTTGTCGCGGGTATCGTGCTTATGCTCAGCAGCATCGCGCAAAGTGCCCATCAGGTCCGAGAGCCCGACTTGCTCCTCTTCGAAGAAGCCCTTGTCGTTCTGACGGTCGTATTCCTCGCCGATAAGCTCTTTAAGCTCATTGAGGCTGTGTTTATTCAGATCAGGGGAAGAGCCGATCGGGTCGATGAACCCGTCATCCAGTAAAGTGACCTCATCGTTGACGATCTGCCCGTAGTCGACGATCTTGAGACCGGGATAACGTTCTGTGATCTTCTGAAGGTCGGGATCGTTGTCTATCAGGTGGAAGACGTAGGCTTCTTCCTTGTCGAGTCCGTTGGTCGAGAACTCGTACTCGACCCTGTTGATGGATTCGGCGTCTTCGACGAGGTTCATGAGCTCTACGATGTTCTTCGGAGTGTCGAAGGCATCGATCCAATCCTGAACCTTGTCGAGATCGTCAGGATCGGCCATCTTGAGCTGCTGTGCGAGTATGTTCATCTGCTCGGCGGTCGCATGGGCGAAAATCTCAGGATGGTCGAATGGGACCCCATCGAGAAAGTCTGCGATATAGGTTTCCTCATGCATCGGCGTAACCAATCCATTGCCTTCCAAGAACCCCTGAAGCTCCGATCCGCTTACAGGCAAGGTGATCGCACGGTCTCGCAACTCGCCCTCTGCATAAAACCCCTCGTTACCGATAAATACCGTGATACCGTTCGAATAATCCATCTTAAATATCCCTTTCACTGTTGCCGTGCATCCTTGTCGTTTTCGATATGCTCACTGTTTGTTGCCCTTGCGGCTGCCTCGCTTGCGTCGCGAACCTCAGCCGCCCGCACGTCGAGCCCGATCTGAGATTGAGCTTCTTCCTTGGTATCGCCGAGGTGTTTCCTGGCGTACGTTCTGAACGCGGTATGGGAGATGCCGAGCATCTTGCCTGCCTCACGTTGCGAGATTTCGCCATGTGAGTACTTTTCGAGAACGGAAGAAAACCCTTCGATCTGATCGGCGCGGCGAATCTTGTCCTGGTTGAGCTTTTCGCGGAATCCCGCTATCCAATCCGAGACGACGGATTGGGATACCCACAGCTCGTCGGCGATTTGCTTTTGTGTCATCTCGCCGGC
>ERZ1026882.336-NODE-336-length-29167-cov-83.147431_pt1 | contig 29167 bp, 24 predicted proteins | sample MGYA00380171_ERZ1026882 | MGnify/ENA primary metagenome ERZ1026882 (study PRJEB33269, sample SAMEA4719807) | human gut metagenome | biome: human-associated habitat; feature: organic feature; material: feces | place: Cameroon | collected 2013-10 ...
CAGGGCTTGAGTACCTGCCGTATAGATTTACCGCTAAGGAAATTGACGAGGAGACAGGTCTGTACTATTATGGAGCTAGGTATCTTGACCCTAGGTACAGCCGCTGGATAAGCACTGACCCTGCGCTGGGTGAATATATACCTGCTGCTGGAAAGGCAACTGCCAGCGATGCAGGAAGCCTGCCTGGTATGGGAGGTGTGTTTAATCACATCAATGCTAACTTGTACCACTATGCTGGGAACAATCCGGTGAAGTACATTGACCCGGATGGAAGAATAATCACTAATTCTGGAGATATTTATATGCAAAGCAGTACATCACTTTTAGGTAATTCTGAAACAGAAACAATTAGTAATTATGGCTGTACATTGACTAGCTATACTCGAATGGCAATGGCGTTAGGTGCAAATGTGACATTAGATGATGCTAATTCATTGGCAATAGAAAAAAAATTATATGTTAAAGACAATTTATTAACGCTCGAAAATGGAGTTGCTTTAGTTAATGCACTTTTAAAGGCTAATGGTATTACAGATGTAACAATAGCTTATGACTCATCAGCAAATGGTGAAACTAATGGGTATAATGCATATATCCAAAAAGAAAACTCTGAAAATGAGTTTTTCTGTAACGCAAGAATAAGCACATCAAATTCAGATGGTACATCATATTATGATCATACTGTTAGTATTGATTCTAACGCATTACTATCTGATCGTTGTGATAGTGCTCCAACAAATATGCGAATAAGAGATACTAGTAATGTGGGAAGAAATCAGCTAAGAGGAGATTCTGCAAATAGAGTAAATAATCTTCAAAGACTTGATTTTTTTAAGATAAACAGAATTACATCACAAATTGTTGAGGAAAATTAAATGCGAAATATAAAATTGTTAATTACAATCTTTCTGTCAGTAGGTATTGCAGATTTGTCTGCTGGAGAGTTTCATATTTTTAACCTTCCAAATATTGAATATATTAATACTAGGTCTGGAAAAAATGTTAGAACTGTTAATTCGACTCTTGACTTTAATAACATTGACAAAATAAAATTTATCAATATTTCTGTAAATAATAGAAATGATTTTAACAAAATCAAATTAACTTATGAAAATGGTTTACTGATAAAAAAAGAAGAAACAGCCCATGACGGAGTTGTACAAACTTATTTATACGATGCAGATTCAAATATTATAAATGTATTTCCAGATTTTAAATTTTTATATTTAGATAAAAATTGCAGAAATAGATTTTACCAAAACACTCTTCAAGGCAGTGAAAAAATTATAGAAGAGGTAGACAAGGTAACAATTCTATTTGAAGGTAAATTCAATAAAAATAAAGAAACTACTCAAAAGAAAAGAACAAATGAATTCTTTTATGATGAACAGAACAAGCTGATTTTATTTATCAGCACATCTTTTAAATTTGATGGTTCTACAAATGGAAGAGTTGAAATTAGATACGAATATATAGATTGTTATCCTGAAAAAATTACTGAAACTTATTCTGATTTTAAATCAGATGAAATAAGATCTGTTGTTTCTATTAAATATGATGAATATAAAAATATTTCAAAAATCATGAAAAATTTTATTAAAAATAATAATGAAAATTATGAAATATTTTATTCAAATTATGATGAATTTGGAAATTGGCATTTATCGAAAAAGTACAAAGGTGAAGTTTTAATAGAGAAAATTGAACGTGAAATAATATATAAATAAATTGACAAAGTTTATTAGAATTCCTTGTTATTTTTTTTAATAAGCTTATAAGTCTTACTATAACATAGAGGATCTAAAAAAACATCATCAACCACAAGAATAGATAGAACACCGAATGTAACCAGAAATAGAATGGGCGGAAGTGTGCAGATTGAGTACGCGGAGAAGTACGGAACTGTTGACAATCCAAATTTCAAATACGTGATGAGCAGGGTCGCCATGGACGACGGCTGCGGCGAAACACTCCCGGAAGTGAGCCACGGTGAGCATTCTGTTGCCACAGCCTTTGAGTACGACGGCGGCTACTACGACAGGCAGAGAAGGGACTTCTACGGATTCAGGACTGTGAGGACAGCTTTTGCAGACGGCACGGTTCAAATCGATGAATACAACAACTGCGAGTACTACGCAAAAGGAAGTATCAGGCAAAGCTGTATGTACACTGCTGATGGCGAGCTTCTGAGTAAAGCTGAAACGACTTTGTGCGATTTCCCTGTAGCCCTCCCTTCGAGTGAAAAAAGCTGGACATTCGAGAAGGCAAGCGGAAAGGACAGCTTTATATACAAGGCGGCGGAATACAAGTACGACGTCTTCGGAAACTGCATAGAGATTAAGCAGGACTTTGGCGGTGGGGAAAGCCTTTCCGCGCAGGTTATTTACGACAACACGGACACGGGCAATTACATAATAGGCCTGCCTGTGGACATCCGCGTCTATGACTCAAAAGGAACGCTTCTGCGCCGCCGCTCGGGCGATTATGACGACTTAGGACAGCTCAAAGAGTTGAGACAGTATTTTGATACCTATAATTATTCCGTGCATACATTGAAATATGACAGCTATGGCAACATAAAGTCCGTAACCGACAGCCGCGGCGCAAACTTGGCCTATACTTACGACAAAGACGAAAATATGTTCGTAACAGGAATTTCGCAAAGCGGAATGGGCACGGACAGTTATGAAAGCAAGATAGATTATGATGTGCCGACACAGACAAAAAAATCTGAGACAGACTGCAGAGGAAACACGTTCCGATACGAATACGACGGCTGGCAGAGAATAAAAGAAATTCGGACTGCTTACGACACGGGCACAACTCCCGCGGTAAGTTATGAATATAATACACCGAACAATGATTCTTTTGGACATCACGAATTGTGGTATGCCGTAACAAACAATAAAGTAATATTTGACGCGGACGATGACAGCATAATTCAGACCGTATTACAGATTGACGGTCTTGGTCGAGCGGTCCGAACTGCAAAGACCGGTTTTGTCAACGGCAGGGACGGCTGGAACGCGAGCGGCGCGGTCGAGTACGACAGCAAGGGAAGAACTGTAAAGGAAGGTATGACGGAATTCATACAGGGAGACATTCAAACGCTTCTTGAATCCGAGCCAAGAATGACAAGTCTTTTTACCGCTTATGAATACGACGAGAAGGACAGACAAATTAAGACTACCCTGCCCGACGGCTCTGTTCAGTCAGCCGCCTTTTATATAGAAGAAAATCGCCTCGTAGCGGAAACGGCAGACCCGCTCGGAAATGTGTCTGTGCAGGAGACAGACAGCCGCGGAAACATTGTCCGCGTGGCGAAAAAGGACGTACAAGGGAAAATGCTCACGCAGGCAACATACCGCTACAACGAAATGGGCGAAATGCTAAAGGCTTTTGACGCAAAGGGAAACCCGGTCATAGCCGAGTACGACCTCTTGGGCAGGAGAACCGCCCTTGAAAGCCTTGATTCCGGCAGACAGGAATTCTTCTACGATGAATGTTCTAATCTTGTCCGCGAGAGCAGCAGCGTTTTGCGGGAGAACAACAGGCATATTGTATATGAATATGATGGTCTGAATCGCCTTGTCCGAATCGACTATCCCGACACGGAGGACACAGTCTACACCTACGGAGGCGCAAACAGCACGCATGGAGCGGCGGGGAAAATTCTTTCTGTGACAGACGCTTCGGGAACTTTGGAATATGAATACGGATGGCTTGGAGAAGTCACGAAAGAAACTCGAACAATCAATACTCACCTCAACGGAATCAATGATACCGAGACCGCAGTAATGGAATACCGTTCTGACTATCTCGGTCGTATGCAGTGGATAACCTACCCGGACGGAGAGAAAATTACCTACGGCTACGACAACGGCGGTCAGGTAATTTCTGTAACAGGCTCTAATTATGGAAACGAATTCAACTATGTGACAAACATCCTCTACGACCAGTACGGACAAAGAACGCGCATAGACTACGGCAACGGAACGTTCACGGAATATAATTATGACCCTGCGCGCAGATGGCTTGATACAATCAAGACCCAAAACAAATGGGGGCAGGCATACCAGAACATAAGCTACAGCTTTGACGTGGTTGGAAACGTGCTGGGCTACGAGAACGACTGCCTTGGCAATGCTAGCGGAAACTACAGGACGAAACAGACATACTCTTATGACAACTTATATCAGCTCATAAAGGCAGACGGCGAGACGACCTACAATCCGTACCAATCCAGCGTGCCTGAATTTGTCTCGACCTACTCGCAGTCATTCAGTTTTGACGCGGACAGACTGGGCAACATGGCAAGCAAAGTGTCAACCGAAACAGTAACGCCTCAGAAAAGTATCGGAGACAATTTGAATTACAGTTTTGCTTACAACTATGACAAAAATTACGCACACAGACTTATAAATGCCGGCGGCCGATATTACAAGTACGACGCGAACGGAAACATCGTCTGCGAGCAGGACGGAAGCTTTGAGAGCAACGGCGAAGAAGTTTCTTATCACAAGATTACGCAGGAGGCTGACGGAGTCTACTCCACCGACTACGGCTGGGGACTGTTCAAAGAGGATGATAAAGGCGGAAGCGGAAAAGCAGGCAGCAATAAATACAAACGCGTCTACAAATGGAACGAGCGCAACCAATTAGTTTCAAGCGTGGACGATAATTACAGCACAGCCTACGTCTACGGACAGGACGGACAGCGTTCTAATAAATACACGCAGAATTCCGAGACGCTTTACTTTAACAAAATGTGGACGTTCCACACCGACAGCGGAAACAATGTCTACGGCGGACAGACTGTAAAGAATATTTATTTGGGCGAAACCAGAATTGTAACTAAGCTCAATAGCGGAGACGAGCCGACCTACAACGAGGAATACTACAAGCAGTACTACTACCATAGCGACCACTTGGGAAGCGCGAGCTTAATAACGGATTACAAAGGCGACGAGTATCAGAGAATAGAATACACTCCATACGGCGAAACTTGGGTAGAAAAAACAAGCAACACAGGGCTTGAATGGCTTCCATACAAATTTACCGCCAAGGAACTAGACGAAGAAACAGGACTTTATTATTATGGAGCTAGATATTTAGACCCTAAATATTCAATGTGGATTTCCACTGACCCTGCACTTGGGGAATACATTCCTGTTGCAGGAAGTGACACAAGTAAGTTGCCTGGTATGGGTGGGGTTTACAATAATGTTAATCTGAATCTTTATCATTATGCAGGTAATAATCCTGTCAAATATACAGATCCGGATGGTAATTGTCAAAAGCCAAGTCCACAGATTATTGTGATAATTTTTGTTCCTAAAAACACACAACCGGTTGAGCCAACGATGTTTAAACAGACAATGTTTACTAAAGAGAATGGTTTTTCTGATAACTATTCTACAACAGCTTGCAATGCAACAGCCGCATTAAATATTGTTTCTATGCAATACACAAAAGAAACAGGTAAGACTCTAACTATTGAACAGGGAATGGATATTCTGAAAAATGTTCCTAATGATGTCATAAATAAAGAAAATGCAAATGTAGAGGATTTATGTCCTGCTTTAAATTCAATGATGAAGAATCTTGAAAAAAGTATGGGAAAAACTATTTTCAAAGGAAAGTTCGGCTATTCACCAGGATGGTGTGGATTTAAAAAGGCAACATTAACGGATTCATATTTTGTGGATGCCGTAAAAAGTAATACTTTTCCTGAACACTATGTTAATGATATGGGAGCAGATGGTGAGAACAGAACTGTTTATGATACCTTTGATGGAAAAACTAAAACAAAAATACCATCAGATATATATAAACAAAACCGTGCAGATTATTATGTGGAGAAAAAAGATGATTAAGACAAAATCAATTAGAGTATTATCAACAGTTTTTATTTTATTATTTTTTGGATGTAAAAAAGTAAATGCACTTTCGCCTTATTCAATGAAATATATTGAGGGAGAGCCTCAATACTATTTTCTGCATGAAGTACAGTTTGATGTTCCTTCAGATATAGATTTCTTAAATTGGTGTATTCCTGGAAATGATACTGTAGTAAATTGGGAAAAAATACGAGTTTATGCTTATGGAAGACAACAAGACAATATTCAATACATGAATTCAGATGGGTTTGACCCTGATTTTTTAAGTATAATGGCAAAAAATAATTATGTAATCAATAAAAAAGATATTTCTGAATCAATTAAATCCAAACGGGGTTTTTTATTATCCCATTTTTTTACTGATAAGAGAAATGAAATTCCGTTTACCTATTCAAATCTGAAAAAAGATGACTTGATAATTGGAGAATCATTATTTTATACTTCATATAATGAAGCGGTTTTTATATCTCCTTACATTGAGTATAAATTGAATTTTGTCATCGATGAATATTTAATCCAGCTTGGTGTAGTTTTCAGTAATTCTAAGAGTACTGAAATCTGTACTCAATTACCGCAGTTTTTCACTAAACAAAATAGTGAGTTTATATGGAAAACGGAACACTCCCGAGAAGAATTTGTGACATATATTTTAACATCAGACAGAAATAAATTGCCTGCTACAATAAAGGATTTTCTGGATATTGTTGAATCAATTAATAAAACGCTTGTAATAAAAGAGTAACTATGAAGAAGACTTTATCCACTTCAACAGAATATGGACGCTGCACACAGATTCTGGCAATAACATCTTAGGAAAGATACTCTTGCATATTGGGAACATGAGTAGGATAGTAGACGTTTTAAGGAATAATGAACAACGACTTGGCGATTGTAGTGACGGCGAAGCTGACTACCGTAACAAAGTGAGGAGGCTGGAGCGCACAAGACGCAGAACCACGAAAAGCACGCCCGCTTGCGAGAGCAGTCGGAAAACGCCTGAAAAGGAAAGAATTTGATTAGCGGATGGCTTGGCGAAGTTATAAAAGAAAGCAGAACACTGGCAACACACCTGAACGGCAACAATCCGACAGAAACAGCTGTTATGGAATACCGTTCTGACTATCTCGGTCGTATGCAGTGGATTGTATACCCTGACGGCGAGCAAATTGTCTACGGCTACGACAGGGGCGGACAGGTAATTTCTGTAACAGGCTCTAATTATGGAAACGAATTCAACTATGTGACAAACATCCTCTACGACCAGTACGGACAAAGAACGCGCATAGACTACGGCAACGGAACATTCACGGAATATAATTACGACCCCGCCCGCCGATGGCTTGACACGATAAAGACTGAAAACAAGTGGGGGCAGGCTTACCAGAACATCTCATATAGTTTTGATGCCGTTGGAAATGTGCTGGGGTATGAAAACGACTGCCTTGACTCCGTGACAGGAAACTACAAGACAAAACAGACTTACAGCTATGACAATCTGTATCAGCTGATAAAGGTTGACGGCGAGACTACCTATAATCCATACAAGTCTAGTTCGCCGGAATTTGTGTCTAATTACAGCCAGCTCTTTGAGTTTGACTCTGACGGCTTGGGCAACATGACATCCAAAATCTCAACAGAAACTGTATCGCCAAATAAGGCAATCGGCGACAACTTGAACTACAGCTTTAACTATGTCTACGATGGAAACTATGCTCACAGGCTTGTCCGTGCGGGCGACCGCTACTACAAGTACGATGCAAACGGAAACATAATCTGCGAGCAGGATGGCAGTTTTGAAAGCAACGGAGAGGAAACAGTTTACCACAAAATAACTCAGGAAGCGGACAATGTTTATTCAACAGATTACGGCTGGGGACTGTTCAAGGAAGATGATAAAGGCGGAAGCGGAAAAGCAAACAGAACTAAATACAAGAGAACCTACAAATGGAACGAGCGTAACCAGCTTATTTCAAGCGTTGATTCAAACTACAACATGGCTTATATATACGGACAGGACGGACAGAGAAGCAATAAATATACACAAAACTCTGAAACCCTTTATTTCAACAAGATGTGGACTCTGCACACCGACAGCGGAAACAATGTTTATGGCGGTCAGACGGCGAAGAATATTTATTTAGGTGAAACTCGTATTGTAACGAAGCTGAACAGCGGTACGAATCCGACCTATCAGGAAGAATATTACAAACAATATTACTACCACTCTGACCATTTGGGAAGTGCTTCGCTCATAAGTGACTATAAGGGCGATGAGTACCAGCGCATAGAATACACTCCGTATGGCGAAACTTGGGTGGAAAAGACACAGAATCAGGGGCTTGAGTACCTGCCATATAAGTTTACTGCCAAAGAACTAGACGAAGAAACAGGACTTTATTATTATGGAGCTAGATACTTGGATCCTAAGTATTCTATGTGGATAAGCACTGACCCAGCCTTGGGTGAGTATTTAGGACAGTCAGGTAAAGGCGAAGGGGGTGTATTTAATGCATTAAACCTAAACCTTTATCATTACGGCAATAATAATCCTATAAAATACACAGATCCGGATGGGAATTGGGTTCATGTAGTTGTAGGAGCTGCTATTGGAGCGGCAATAGGAGGTGTAACTGCAGCATGTGCAGGTGATTCAGCACGTCAAATTGCAGCGGCTGCCGTTGGAGGCGCTGTAACTGGAGAAATGGCGGCAGCAACTTGTGGTGCTTCTTTAGGTGCTCAGATAGCAGGTTCTGCTATGGCAGGAACGGCTGGTTATTGTGCTGAGAGGATGGTTGCAGGAAAAAATGCAACAGTTGAAGGTATGGTTGCATCTGCAATGAGTGGGGCAGCCGGTGCTATGGTTGGTGCTATTATTTCAAAAGTAGCTGCATCTGTAGCAACTTCAAAGTTAAATTCTCCTTCATCAATTGCTAGGTGGCAACAGGGGTCAGGGGAATATCCCGGGATAGATAAGTTTAAGAATTCTTCACTAAATAAAGGTGATGTTATATATCGTGGCGAGCCCAATGGGACAGGATTTTTTTACTTCTCAAGAAGCCATAGAATCATCTGGAAGAAATGCAAAGACATTATTTGAGGGACTTCAAGTAAAAGAACATCCTAAATTTGGTTATAGAAAAACTATGCAAGGATATATGGCTACAGAAAATGGAATACCTACAGCTACTGGAAAGGCCTTAAATAATCCTCAGTTTGGTGATGGTGGTTTAAATCAAACTTATGTTCCGAATTCTGAAGAATTAATAAATCAAGGAAAATTAACTCCGATAAATTCAATCGATTTGTATTAGGAGAAAAGTAATGGTAGAAATTTCAAAAGGGAATATACTTATTGGTAATGAATTGTTTTATCCGAACTATTCATTTGATCAATTTAAAAAATCAAAATTTTATATAAATCAGGATGGAGTTAGGCAAATAAAGTTAAACGGAATTCAACAAATTTGGGAACATTATTTTATTGTTAATTTGATTTTTAGAAAAAATAAATTATATTCAATTTCGCTATATTGTGTTGATGATAAATCTTTATTTGATGAAAAGTTATTAAAACAAAAACACGATAAAATATTAAATCAATTAGGATTAAAAGAATTAACAAGATTTGATTGGGGGTATATTGAGTCCTATTACGAACAAAACAGTGCTAGTTCAATAATTGGAATTTATTACAAATAAAGTATAACAGAGTCTACTCTACAGATTACGGCTGGGGACTGTTCAAGGAAGATGATAAAGGCGGAAGCGGAAAAACAAACAGAACAAAATACAAGAGAACCTACAAATGGAACGAGCGCAACCAATTAGTTTCAAGCGTGGACGATAATTACAGCACAGCCTACGTCTACGGACAGGACGGACAGCGTTCTAATAAATACACGCAGAATTCCGAGACGCTTTACTTTAACAAAATGTGGACGTTCCACACCGACAGCGGAAACAATATTTATGGCGGACAGACCGCTAAAAATATTTATCTTGGGGACACACGAATTGTAACGAAATTAAATTCAGGCACAAACCCGACTTATCAGGAGGAATATTACAAACAGTATTATTATCACTCTGACCATTTGGGAAGCGCAACCCTCATCTCAGACTACAAGGGAGATGAGTACCAGAGAATCGAGTACACGCCTTACGGCGAGACCTGGGTTGAGAAGACACAGAACACAGGACTGGAATATCTTCCGTATAAATTTACAGGCAAGGAAATTGACGAGGAGACAGGTCTGTACTATTATGGAGCTAGGTATCTTGACCCGAGGTACAGCCGCTGGATAAGCACTGACCCGGCCCTGGGTGAGTATATTCCAAGTGCTGGAAAGGATATATCTAAATTACCGAGTGGAGGAATTTACAATCCATTCTCCCAAAGTCTGTTCAACTACTCAAACAACAACCCAATTAAGTATGTTGATCCAAACGGGAAAAATCCTGTAGCCGCCGCAATTGTTATTTCTGCAATATATACAGGATACAAAATGCTTCCTAAACAGGGTGATGGTTTTCTTTACTTTGATAACACTCAGCCACAGAGACTAGGTGGATACTATAATATATACGAGACTTTCACTAGCAACAATTTTGTTTGCAATATTGATTCAGTAAGAACGGACTTTTCAGATTCAAATGGAGAAACATCTTCAATCTGGCTTTGGAAAGGCGACTACAATATGGTTTTCAATGGAGGATGGCACATAGGAGCAGAGGTTGGAGCCTATGATAGAAATGGAAGAGCTGATGATACTATTCTAGAATCTGTATCATTCACGTTGAGTGACAAAAATGGCGATATTATAAGCAGAAGCGTTGACGGACAGTACTGGACAAACGGTTTTGTTCCAGGAAAGAAAACACCATCAGAACTAACACTATCTGCCACTTTAGTCTTTAAAAATGAGAATGACGCAAAAGCTTATTGCGATGCTGCAAATGGCAAAAATACAGAATTCTTATCAAATAAAAGAACTGACAACTCTTTTATTACAGCAACTCAAAATGAAAAAACTGTAAATATTTTATTTGAATAACATGAGGAAAGAATGAAAATACATGAAATTGTAATACTAGTTATTATACTGTTTGTAGTATTAGGAAATGTCAATATGCAAAGAAGCCCAATGCCTACGTTTGGGTTTAGCAATAAATTAATAAAAATAAAGGAAAATTCTTTAGAATATAGAATGCAAATGGCATTATTAACAACAGATCCTAATGAAAGTTATAATAAAGTCGAGGAACTACTAAAAGAAGGAGCAAGTCCCGATAAAAAAGCAGGGCAATTCAAATGGATAGATACAAATCCTTTGTGGGATCCTCGCTGCATAGTAAACACAAAATTAGCAGAACTATTCATTCTTTATGGCGCAAATGTAAAAAAAAGACCTTATGTTGCACGATATATGGACAGAAATGTTATAGCAGACAAAAATCCAAGAAAAAAATTACTTGACTTTTACAAAGATAAAAATGGGATAATAAATTTACCTTCAGAAAGCGAAATTTACTCAGCTTGTGAAATTTTACTAAAAGCTGGAGCAGACCCTAATATGATGGGGGGAAGAAATGACCATGTACTATTAATAGCAACAAATTGGAACTATCTGCATTACTATAAAAAACATGGTATGTCACCAATAAATTTATGTATAAAAGAAAATTTACTTACAATATTTCCGCTATTAATAGAATACGGAGCCATATTAGATAAAAAATCATTAGAACTAGCAGAAATCACAACAGAAAGAACAGGTTCTTTAGAGATGAAAAAATTAGTTCTAGCTCAATGGAAAAAGCAAAACAAAAATAAACACAAGTCATAACTTCAATTATTTTTACAGGCTTCGAAAATAGAATAAAACTATGTCAGTTTCAAAACGGCGAGATTTGGATAGAAAAAAAATTCAAAAGGTTATCGTGTCAAGTCCGATAATGGCATTAAACTATAAAACTCGAAGTTTAGGCTATTTAGGATAACAATAATCATAAAACTCCGTACAAAGGACTTTCAGCGAACTCCCTGGACTGGAATACAAGTGTTACTGTGGGGCTGAGCGGCAGCATCGGTGCGAACCTGATATAGAAAGTTACTTTGTTCAAATATAATTCTTGACAGAATGATGTTATTACATAATAATTACATTATAAGGAGGCATACAATGTTAGTTCCTGTAGTTCCTATCGGAAATTCTAGGGGAATACGGTTCCCTAAGCTTGTATTGGACAAGTTTCTCGTCAAAGATAAAATGGATATGGAAGTTACCGAGAAAGGCATCCTTCTTACTCCTGTGAAAGATATTCCCCGTGCTGACTGGGCAGAGGCCTTTTGTTCTATGCACGAAAACAAAGAGGATGTTTTGAAAGAAATTCCTGAATCAGGAGATTTTGAATGGGAATGGTAGTAAATCAGTATAATGTCTATCTTGTGAACCTTGACCCGACCGTAGGTCATGAAATAAAGAAGACGCGCCCATGCCTTGTTATTTCGCCAGATGAGATGAACCATAACATTGATACAATCATTGTTGCTCCAATGACGACAAAATCTCACTCATATCCAACAAGAATTCCAGTAAAATTTGACGGAAAGCAAGGTTGGATAGTCTTGGATCAGATAAGAACAGTTGATGGAATCCGGCTTGTAAAACATTTGGGAAAAATAACAAAAAAAGAAGTTTCAGAGGTAAAAAAAGTTATAAAAGAAATGCTGGTTGACTAAACTTTTAATTTTTGTACTTTCGGTTAGCGATTGTAGTGGCTCGCCTTTAGGCGAGTTCTCAAGCAACCGAAGGTTGCGGCGAATGAAGCGAGCAGCGGAACCACGGAAAGCGCGACCTGCCTTTAGGCAGGGAACCGCCAAAAAAGGAAATTATACCAGTACGGACAAAGAACACGCATAGATTACGGCAATGGAACATTTACAGAATATAATTACGACACTGCCCGTCGCTGGCTTGATACCATAAAGACTGAGAACAAATGGGGGCAGAGTTACCAGAACATCTCATATAGTTTTGATGCGGTCGGCAATGTTCTGCCCAAAGTGAACTTGGACTTTTTTAGGAAAGCTTATAAGGTGGATTAAGCCTGCTGCTGTTGCAGCCGATAAGCTTTTCTGTTGATATCTGCAGTATGAAGTTTTTCTCTTCGTTCTGCAAGCCTTGATTTTTTTCTGCCTTCAAAATAATCCGCTGGAGTCAGATAAAGAAGTGCGCCGTGAAGACGCCCGTTGTTGTAAAAATCAATCCACTGTGCCATCTTTTCTTTTGCATCTTCATAACCGAAGTATGGAGTCTTACGGACATGTTCAGTTTTCAGCGTTGAATGAAATCTTTTTAATTTGCCGTTGCTATTCAATTTTTAGCGTTTAAGTCCGGCGGCAGTCTGAAGCATATTGTCGCTAGTCTGAATTGCCTTTGAGTTGAACTCATAAGCACGCTGCGCAACAATCATCTGAACCATTTCATTTACAACAGAAACATTGCTCATTTCAAGAAACTTATGCTTTGTAATTCCCATTCCGTCAATTCCAGGACGTCCAGCAATTGGCTCTCCAGAAGCGTTTGTAACTTTGTAAAGATTGTCGCCTGTGTTTTCAAGTCCGACTGCATTCGGAAATCTATAAAGCTCAAGCTGGCCGACTTCAACAGGCTCAAGCTCGCCGTTTACTTTTACGTTTACCCTTCCGCCGTCAGAAATAGAAAGTGTTTCAAGCTGAAACCCTTCCGGCATGATTATTTCTGGCATTACCCGAAGTCCGTTTGCCGTTACAAGCTGCCCAGTCGAATCAACCTTAAATGAGCCGTCTCTTGTGTATGCCCAACTTCCGTCATACTGCTGAACCCTAAAGAATCCGTCGCCAACAACCGCAACATCTGTGTCAACTCCGGTCGCCTGCAAAGAGCCTTGTGTCATAATGCGCTGTGTTGCTCCAACTTTAACACCGCTTCCCATCTGATGTCCAACAGGAGTTACGGTGTCTTCCGTAGCCGGAGTTCCAGCAAGCTTTACATTCTGATAAAGAAGGTCTTCAAATTCAGCACGGTGCTGTTTAAAACCGGTTGTATTTACGTTAGAAAGGTTGTTTGAGATAGTGTCTATATTCATCTGCTGACCGTTCATTCCTGTAGCGGCATTCCATAAACTTCTTACCATTTTCTAATTCTCCTTATTAGCGGTTTACAGTAACAACTTTAGACCAAAGCGTGTCCATCATGCTGTCTTCTGTCTGAACTGACTTCTGGTTCGCCTCATAAGCTCGGTTTACTTCTATCATCTGAACCATTTCGTTTACAACATTCACGTTGCTTGCTTCTGTATATCCCTGCAAAAGCCGCGGACGTTCATCTCCTTCCGCAATATACGCATCTCCTGAAATTTCATTTGAATTCCAAAGTGAAGAGCCTTGTTTTTTTAGGAAACGCTCGTTTTCAAAGCGTACAACTTTTATTCTGTCAACAAGTTCGTTGTCTTCATTTGTATAAATCATTCCGTCCTGATTCACAAAAAATTTGTCATTAGGAACATGAATCGCTCCGTTTTCGCCAAGAACGGGATAACCTTCCTTTGTCAAAAGAATTCCTTCTTTTCCAAGGTGAAAATTTCCGTTGCGTGTATAGCGTTCACCTGCCGGAGTCTGGACAGTAAAAAACCCCTCTCCCCCCAAAGCCATGTCTGTTTTAGTATCTGTTGATTTAAAAGAGCCTTGACTAAAATCTGTGTAAAGTTCGTTTGTTTCAACTCCAAGTCCGATTGAGCCGATTATAGGAGCCGCATCCGCAGAACCGAACGGTGTTTTATACACGCCGTCTGCCACAGTTCTTCTAAGCAAAAGCTCGCTGAATTCCTTGTTTACAGGAATTTCTTTTTTAAAGCCTGTCGTGTCTACATTTGCAAGATTGTTCGAAATTGTGTCCAGCCTGTTCTGCTGAGCATTCATTCCGCTTGCTCCGATATACCAGCCTCTAATCATAACATAACCTCAATTATTTTATCGGAATCCGAATAAAAAAGTTAAGCTAAATCAGTTTGGCGAAAATACCATGCACGCATTTTAAACAAATTTTTTCTTGTTTTTTGGGGAATTGTAGTTTATACTTTATTCATTCTACTTAAACTTTTTACGAGATTATAAAAATGTACAGTCCACGTTTTGCCGCAATGATTTTAATTTTTTTTGCCACGCTGATTTGCTTCGTAATAGCTCTTCTTCTGCTGATTCTGCATAAAAAAAGCTACATGATTGAACACGACAACATAACAGGGCTTCCTGCATACAGCCACTTTGAATTCGATGCAAAAAAGCTTCTGAAAAACGCGCTTCCAAACGAATACATGATTCTTTCTCTAAATGCAGACAATTTTAGAATCATAAACGACACTTACGGAATTCTCTGCGGAAACGAAATTCTAAAGCTTCTTGGAAAACATTTTGCCTCCCAATGCGGAAAAAACGAATTCGTGTGCCGTTTTTATGCAGACAACTTTGTTTTCCTTATAAAAAACATGGAATTTTTCTGGGACATAGAAGAACGTGTCTACAACATGACAAACGTAGACAATATCGTAAAAAAATATCTTCCTCCAAAATACCAGTTTACATTCAGCGCAAGCATTTACCGCATAGAAAATCCGCTGGACGACATAGAATCCATGATAAGCAAGGCTAATCTGGCTCAAAAACTCTACAAAAATCATTTTGCAACCCATAGAGTAATCGAATATACAAGCGAGCTTAAAGAGTCCTATAGTTGGAACAGAGAAATTACGCTTTCTATGGAAGAAGCCTTTGAAAACAAGGAATTTGAAGTTTTTTACCAGCCAAAGTTCAAGTTTGAGGACGAAACTATAATCGGAGCTGAAGCTCTTATAAGATGGAACAATCCGCGCAAAGGTTTTCTTCCACCTGCAAAATTCATACCGCTTTTTGAAGACAACGGCTTTATAGAAAAAATCGACAAATTTGTGCTTAACAATGTCTGCAATTTTCTTGAAGAATGGAATAAAACCAAGGAAAGCAAAAGCAATCCGCTTACAATTTCCTTCAATCTAAGCCGCTACAATATTTACAACCCGAATTTAATAAGCGACCTGAAGCAAATTTCACGCAGCTACGACATCGGCGACAACAAAATAGAAGTCGAGCTTACAGAAAGAATCATGGTAGACAATCCGAACCGCCTTATAAAAATAATGGACGAAATAAAAAAGGCAGGATTTTCTGTTTCTGTAGATGATTTTGGCGCAGGATATTCTTCACTGAACCTTTTAAAGAATATGCCGGCTGACGTAATAAAGCTGGACAAGGACTTTCTTTCGTCCCAAGAAGAAAACAAAAACCAAAAAGAAAGAATCATAATAACTTCTGTAATTGAAATGGCGAAAAAGCTCAACATAACAACGGTTGCCGAAGGAGTCGAAACAAAAGACCAGTGCGAAATGCTGAAAACAAGCGGCTGCGACATCGCACAAGGATTCTACTACGCCAAGCCAATGCAGGAAAAACTGTTCAAGGAATTCCTCGGAATGAAAGAAAAACAGTCCGTTTAGATTTTTTTCAGAAAACTGATAAAAAATGATTTTTTTAGAAGTTTCGTATAATAAAATCAAGATATTTTGTTGCAAAATTCAGAAAGTGTTTTATAATATTGAAAGAACATTTCAAAAAATTTGGGCATAAATCTCAAGTTTTACCAAGCGGAGGAATTTAATAATATGGCTTTGAAAAACAAAGAAGAACCAAGAGTTCTTGCAATCATCTTGGGCGGAGGAAAAGGAACAAGGCTCTACCCTCTTACAAAAGAAAGATCCAAACCAGCGGTTCCTTTCGGCGGAAAATATAGAATTGTTGATATTCCTATTTCAAACTGCATCAACTCTGGCTACAAAAAAATCTATCTTTTAACACAGTTCAACTCTGCGTCGCTCCACCTTCACATAAACAATTCCTACAATTTTGACCGCTTTTCAGACGGATTTGTAGAAATTCTTGCAGCGGAACAGACTCTTGAACATTCAGGCTGGTATGAAGGAACAGCAGATGCAGTGCGTAAAAATTTCGGACATTTTAGAGTTCAGCGTCCGACACATTACATAATCCTTTCAGGCGACCAGCTTTACAAGATGAACCTCAAGGATTTTATGAACAAGCATATTGAAAGCGGCGCGGAAATCACAATTGCGGCAAAAGCAGTAAACCGCCGTGATGCTTCTGGATTCGGAATCATGCAGGTTGACGACGCAAACCGCATTACAGCTTTCATGGAAAAACCGGCTGCGGATATGAACATTGACGCATGGAAAATTCCAGAAAAATCAAGAGGAGATCTTCCCGCAAGCCTTGAATATCTTGCTTCTATGGGAATTTACATTTTCAATGCTTCAACAATGGAAGAGCTTTTGAATAATGACAAGACTGACTTTGGAAAAGAAATTATTCCAATGGCAATAAAGTCAAAGCAAGTCAACAGCTACATTTTCAACGACTACTGGGAAGACATCGGAACAATCCGCTCATTCTATGAAGCCACATTGGATCTTACGAATCCTGTTCCAAATTTCAACCTTTACGAAGAAGACAAGCCTATTTACACACAGATGCGCAATCTTCCACCAAGCAAAATCAACAACGCAAACATGACTGCGACACTTGCAAGCGAAGGCTGCGTAATCGAATATTCGCGCCTGCAAAAATCTGTAATAGGAATCCGCTCAATAATCAACGAAGGATGCGACTTGAACGGCGTTGTAATGATGGGTGCTGACTTCTACGAAAGCGAAGATGACAAGGCTGAAAACAAAAAGAAGAAAATTCCAGATCTTGGAATCGGAAAGAACTGCAAAATAAACAAAGCAATCATTGATAAAAACGCCCACATTGGAAACAACTGCTGCATAAACATCAACGGAAAAACCTATGAAGATGGAGATCACGGTTTGTTCTATAGTTCAGACGGAATCATTGTTATCAGAAAAGGCGCGGTTATTCCAGATGGAACAGTAATTTAAAAAATAAACTGCTCAATAAGCTAAAACTGTCATTGTCGTACTTGATACTGCGATGTTTCTGAAAGAAACTCGGTTAACAATCTCTAGACACAGATTTCCGGGTCAAGCCCGAAAATGACAGAAAAGACACTTTTAAGACAGCCCAATTTTATATTGCACGGGATTTTATAAAGTAAGTGCCAAAATGCACATAAATATCTTTATAAAACCGTGCTTTTTTTATTCTTCAGACAAACCGCCAGGATTCATCGATGCAAGGAAAGCTTCGTTGTCCTTTGTCTTTCGCATCTTGTCGCGGATAAGCTCAAGCATATCGGCATCATCCATAGGATTTAGAACCTTGCGAAGAATCCACATACGCTGAAGTTCTGCTTCCGAAAGCAAAAGCTCTTCTTTTCTTGTGCCGGATTTTTTAATATTAATCGCCGGGAACAATCTGCGCTCTGCAAGTTTTCTGTCAAGATCGATTTCGCTGTTGCCAGTTCCCTTGAATTCTTCAAAAATAACCTCATCCATGCGGCTTCCTGTTTCAATAAGAGAAGTTGAAATTATTGTAAGAGAACCTCCCTCTTCCACATTTCTAGCCGCGCCAAAAAATCTCTTTGGTTTATGAAGCGCATTTGAATCAACACCGCCGGAAAGAACTTTTCCAGAAGTCGGAACAGTCTGGTTGTATGCGCGTGCAAGACGAGTTATAGAATCAAGAAAAATAACAACATCGCGCTTATGCTCAACAAGACGCTTTGCCTTTTCCAAAACCATTTCCGCAACCTGAACATGACGAGTCGCCTGCTCATCAAAAGTTGAAGAAATAACTTCCGCATGAATAGAACGCTCCATTTCTGTAACTTCTTCCGGACGCTCGTCAATAAGAAGCACAATCAAATAAACTTCCGGATTATTTACAGTTATGGCATTTGCAATTTTCTGCATCAGTGTTGTTTTTCCGGCCTTTGGAGGAGCAACAATCAAAAGACGCTGGCCTTTTCCAATCGGAACAAAAAGATCAACAATGCGGGTGCTAAGTTCTGTTGAAACTGTTTCAAGACGGAGTTTTTCGTTAGGATAAAGCGGCGTAAGGTTTTCAAAAGGAACACGAGTCTGCGCAACGTAAGGATCTTCAAAATTCACAGTCTCAATGCGCAAAAGTGCAAAGAATTTTTCACCTTCCTTTGGGCTTCTTGTCTGACCGTAAATAGTATCTCCAGTTTTTAAGTTGAACAAGCGGATTTGGCTTGGCGAAATATAAATGTCATCAGGTCCGGGAAGATAAGAGTTCTGCGGACTTCTAAGAAAGCCATAACCGTCAGGAAGAATTTCCAAAGCGCCTGAAGCAAAAATAATTCCGCCGTGTTCCGTATGCGCGCGTAAAATAGAAAAAATCAAATCCTGTTTTTTCATAGGAGCCATTTCATCAGCAGAAATTCCATACTGAACGCCGAGTTCTCTAAGTTCCGGCATACTTTTTTTTGTAAGGTCATTAATTAAAAGCCGCGGTTTTGACTCATATTCTTCTGGATTTTCAATTTTTTGGGCAGCCTGAACAGCCTCTAGCCTAGCCTGAAGATTTTTTTCATAGTTGGTATTGTTATAACGGTTATTGTTGTAACGGCGGTTTCCATAGCGGTTGTTGCCATTCCATCTTCTATTGTCATAACGTTGGCGGGGCACATAATGCTCTTCATGCGCTGAATCAGAATTTGACTCTGAAGATTCATGGTGGGACTGAGTTTGCGGCTCAGATAAAGATTCAGAAGTCGCAGAATCATTTTCCTGTGGCTCAGAAGAAGATTCCTCAGAATTGTCCGGCACTACACTTTCTTGTTCAGCTGCTTTTTTTACTATCCGCCGCCTTCTTACCTTAGGAGGATTTTTTGCCTCGTCTGATTCTGTAGATTCAGGATTTTCATTTCCTTCCAACTGGCTTGCGGCTTCTTCTGTCTGAATTTCCGCTGCTTCATCTGAATTACGGCGTTTTATAATTGCCATAGATTACTCCAAAATAGGCATCCCAAAAGAAATGGCATGTCGTTTTTATATGCAAGAACTGCAATAAGTTTTATGATTTTTAATTTCAAAAAAAAGCCAGAATAAAAACTTCCAGCATATTTTATAAAAAACCCAGCACAAGGGCATTTTTTGATAAATTTTCGGAAAAATAAAAGAACTAAAATTACTAATAAAACAGTTTTATTTTAATCTTACTACTGCATTTTTGTCAATAAAAATTAATTTTTAAAACTACCTAGCTTCATTCGACTGCATAATAAGTGAATTTTTATATTCTTCCGAAGCAACAGAAAAAATATCAGAGGCAGGAATTTCATCAATCATGGAAATTTTACCTTCAAATTCCACACCGTCAGAAATACGAAGCCTTGCCGCCTTTAAATCTCCATGAACCTTGCTTCCATCGCAAAGCTCTATGCGGTCTTTTGCCTCTATATCTCCTGTTATTTTTCCTGAAACAACAATTGAATTTGCGCTCATCTTGTCAACATCGCAAACCGCAGTTTTTTCAATTTCAAGATCGCCAGATGCGTTTATTGTTCCATGAAATTTGCCAGTAATAACAAGATTGTCTGAAAATTCCAGCACACCGTCAAATTCAGTTTCCTGTCCGAATACTGTTAAATTTCCAGTGGAAAATCCTGACATCAGCACACCTCTTGAATCTTAAAAATGGAAAAGAATTTAATTCTGCTCATTGGAAACTTCGCTCACAGGCAAATCCCATAAAGCTTTTTTTAATTCCTGACCAGAACGGAAAGCGACAACATAATGAGGAGCAACAGAAAGCTGCTGTCCTGTTTTTGGATTACGGGCATTTTGCCTTCCTTTGCGAAGCCGCGCCTCAAATGTTCCAAAACCGCGCAATTCAATTGTATTACCATCTTTTAGAACCTCTTTCATCTGATCGAAAAGATTTTCCATGATGGTCTGAACTGCAAGCTTTTCGTATTTTGTATTTTGATAAACAGCTTCCAGCAAATCGTTTTTTGTAACTTTTTTTGAAGACATTCCAATACCACAAACAAAAGGATGCTGTTTTTTAACAACATCCTTCAAAGTTTATTTTGCAGCTGCAAAAGTTACATTGTAAAGAACAGCCATGCGGCTCTTTTTGCGTGCGCAAGCATTGAGTTTTATTACACCCTTGCGGTATGCATTATCAAGTTCTGAGTGAAGAACCTTTAGTTTTTCCTGAGCAAGAGGCTGATCCTTTTTAAGGATAGCTTCCATGTATTTCTTCAAGCTTGTATGTACTCTAGACTTAACTGCCTTGTTGCGCATTCTGCGAACTTCGCTCTGTGCGTGTCTTTTTTCTGCAGATGTTTTCTTTACTGACACAGGATACCTCCGAATAAATTCCTATGAAAATACCGTCTACGGCTTTGATTTTTATTTAAAATCTTTAGGTCTGCGCTCAATGCGTTTGCATTTCTGGCATTCCGCAAGATTCTTGAGTTTTCCGTTCTCAAAAAAAGTCTTCATTACAATTTCACCGCCGCAATCTGGGCAAATAAATTTCTGTGTTGCAACAGTTGTACGAGAGTTCTTACTGGCTCCGGCCATCGTCTTCCTCCATAGTAGATTTGCAGCTTTCCATAAAACCGAAAGCTTTTTAAATTTGAAAGAAACAGCGGCGATTCAAAATGGATGAACCTTAGAAACAACCACAGATTTCTTTATATGTTCTAGAAATATACACAATTTAACATTCGTGTGTCAAGAACAGAATAGCAATTCTAAGCAAAATAAAACTACAAATATCCAAATTCTCAGCATAAAATCACTGAAAAAACTCAAAATTACACAACAGAAGAAGCAACAGGAAGTTTTCTCCATTCTTCAAGCTGACTCTTTATAAGCTCTCGGGATTCCTCAAGGATTCGCTTTTCCTCTTCCTTTGTTTCAGGGAAAGGATAAACTTTTAGAACTTTTACGCGGTACGAGCCTTTGTGAAGATTCCTAAAAAGAGAATTAAGCCTTGAAATCTGCCAGCCGCCGTCAAGAGCGCAAACTGCAACAGGAAGCTTAGTACCTTCAACGAGCCGCCTGAATCCAGCCGCATAAAACTGACCTACATTTCCGTCGCGGGTTCTTGTTCCTTCTGGGAAAATTACAGGAATCTGTTTTTTTTGCAAAACACGGGAAGCAAAGCTGTCTATAGAAGACATTGCAACTGAAGGGCTTCCGTGGCGAGGAATCATGCAGTGTCCTTGAGTTTTAAGCATTTTTCCGACCATAGGAACCGAGCCAAGAGTGTCTTTTGCAACAAACCGCGCTTTTTTTCCGCCGAAGTATTTTAGATAAGCAACAATGTCAAAAAGGCTCTGGTGGTTGGAAATCACAACAAACTGTTCTGGAAGCAATTTCAAATTTTCCTTATCACCAAGAAACTGAAATTTTCTATACAATTTTAAAATTGCAAAAACAACTCTTGCACACCGGCAAGTTATGTAATCAGACCAAAAGAGAGCTGTTTTCCTGCTGAAAGGATAAACAAGGCAAAGCATAAACGTAGGAAAAGCAACCTCTCCAAGACAAAACAAAAGTGTAATAAATCCAAGCATGGTCTGATTATAGCAAGGCTTTTTTTATTATTCAACAAGGAGCAAGTTAACGTCGTCCATTACAAGCCAAGCTCCGTTAGCACCTGACGTAGCGTCAAATTCAGTTTTTATTAGCGCGCTTACAGTTATTGACTCAGTTGAATCGTCAAGTTCAATTACAGGAAGCTCCGCCTTAAAGAATTTTTTCCAAGTATTTGGAATTGTAACATCGCAAGTGAATTCAGTTTTGGTTCCGTCTTTTTTACGGACAACAGCCTTGAAAACTGTTCCGCTAGGATTTTTTATTCCAGTTCCTTCAAAATATGCAAAGCACTTGTATTTTCCGGCTGAGAATTCTTTTACAGTCTGGGAAACCGTGAATTCAAAGTCGTCTTTTTCCCATGCTGTAAAGTAGCATACGCCTTCTTTTGCATTCTGATTGTTCTTGTCAACCTTTGGAGTTCCTTTTCCAAGCGGATTTTCAACAGTCCAGCCAGTAAGATCACCGCTTTCAAAGCTCCCGTTTACAAGGAAATTGCTTGCAGTAACATTTACAGTGCATTCAGCATTTCCGCCTTTTTTAAGCTTACCAGGAATTTTGTATTCACCAAAGTCAGGCTTTCCAGTTACGTTTTTTTCGGCAGCTGCGTCCCATTCAACAGGCTCATCCTTTACAGAGCCGTCATTGTAAACAACTTTTACGGTTTTCGGCAATTCTTCCTGTTTTCCGTAGGCGAATTCAACATGCGGATTTTCTACGCGGATTACATTCAGTTTGCCTTTTGAACCTGTGCGCGCATATTTGAACACATTAATTGAATCAAGGCATTTTCCGTCAAAATCAAAGAAAGCCTGATTATCCCAAGTTCCGCCGTTTCTTGCAGATCGAACTTCCTTGTCGTATTCAGCAGCATAAGAAGAAGCCCAGCCACAGCCGTATTTTTCCCATGCTTTGAAATTTTCTTCAAGAACAGACTGGGCATTCGGAGCTTCAGGCTTATAATGGCGGACAGGAATCCATGCCGGCTCCCAATAGAACACGCCAACGCCTTTTTTTACAGAAGCAACTGCCGCAATTACGTCCCGAACCGCAACAGCCTGACCTTCAACAGAGAACGGATAGTCAAATTCCTGCTCAGAAGACATTCCGGACACAACGTTTCCGAATCCGTCGCCGTCATCATTTGTAAACGGATATGAAGTTTCCGCGACCAAGACTTTTTTATTGTAAATATTTGAAAGTTTTTTCAGAGTGACAGAAAGTTTTCCAGCTTCTCCGTGCCAGAAAGGATAATATGAAGTCGCAAAAATATCGTAGTCAACATTGAATTTTTCAAGCAGCCCCGCCCTTTTTTCCAAATATCCTTCAGAAAGCGGATCTGTGTAATGAACCACAATCTGAATGTTTTTGTCGAAATTTCTTACAGCCTTGCAGCCTTCTCCTACCAAGCCCAAAACTTTGTCATCGTACATCTCGCCGCACATTCCATTGTTGATTTCGTTTCCAACCTGAACCATTGTAACTTTTACGCCGGCAGATTTAAGTTTTTCCAAACTTTCAGTTGTATATTTTGACAATGCGGCTTCTTTTTCATCAAATGTCATGTTTTTCCAGGCTTTTGGAACTGACTGTTTGTTCGGATCAGCCCAGAAATCCGAGTAATGGAAATCAATCAAAACGCCAAGACCTGCATCAGTGGCTCTTCTTCCGATTTTCACAGCAGTTTCAATATCGTTGTTTCCGCCGCCGTAGCCGTTTCCGTTAGCATCAAAAGGATTATTCCATACACGGATTCTAACGCAATTCGCGCCGCCCATTTTTAGAAGCTCAAGCAAATCAGCCTTTTTTCCGTTCGCATCATAAAAAGCACCTCCGGCATTTTCCACGGAAATCATGGACGAAACATCAACTCCCATAATAAAATCATCAGCAATATTTTCAACAGGAAGAACTGTTATATTTGCCGAACCTGTTTTTTTTGTAGAAATTCCACAGGCCGCAAGCGAAAGAACTGAAGCACAAGCAACTGCCGCTCCAATGCATTTTCTAAAAACCTTCATAAAACCTCCAATTTTTTATACAAGTTATCAACACGAGTTGACTTTATTATATATCACCTTTTTTCAGAAAGCAAACATTTTCTTTTATTTAAAACAAAAAAAAGCGGAAAATCCACAAATGGGCCTTCCGCCTTTATTTTACTTGAAAAGCAAATTATCTTTTTCTTACAAATGCGTCCTTGAATCCTGCATTCTTGAACTTTGCAAGAACCGCGCCGTATTCGTCCACAGAAAGAGGTCCGACAAGAACACGGTAATTTTTTCCAGCAGGAATGAGCGAAACAGGATATTTTGAATACTTAACAAGAATATTCTCAATATTCTTAATGTTTCCCATTGTTGCAATCTGAATATAGTAGCAGTTGCTTGCAAGGGCACTTTCAGAAGAAACCACATAATCCTGAATACTTACAGGATATTCAGTCTGCAAAGGTTCTGGCTCACTCTTTTTTTCCTCTGGAACAGATTCAACTGGAACAATTTCAATTGGCTCGTTTTCTATAGAAGCATCTACAGGAGGCTCAGGAGATTCCGGCTCGGAAGGAACAAGAACAATCGGAGCATAATCACTGCTTTCGCTTTCTCCGCTAGACTGAGCTTCCGGCTCCGCATTTGGTTCTGCAACAACTTCCTCTGGCTCTGAAACTTCTTCCATCTGATTTTCTTCCGCAGCGGAATCCTCTTCAATCGGAGATGGCTCTTCAACAGTTACAGCTTCCTCTTCGGTTTCATCTTCGGTAGGAGTTTCCGGCTCTTCTTCCTGCGGCTCTTCCACAATAACAAGCTCCGCATTTTCTTCTTCCGGTAAATCTTCCGTTTCTTCTTCGATTGGATCCGGCTCTTCAACTGTTACAGCTTCCACTTCGCTTTCTTCCGCTGGGGATGGCTGTTCAACAGCTTCTTTTGATTCAAGGAATCCGTCTTCTACGCTTTCATAGTCCTCGTAAGGCTCTTCTGGAACTTCGCATTCTTCTGTTGGAGCAGGAGCTTCAACAATTACAGGCTCTGTTTGTTCTTCAACGGAAGGCTCGTCATCAGCAGAAACTTCTTCTTCAACTGGCTCAGCAGAAAGCTTTTCCTCATCTGAAAAATCAGTTTCATCTTCGGAATCGATTTCATCCACCGGAGTTTCAGCCTCATCTTCTACAGCCGCAACCTCCGCATTTTCTTCCTCGGCGTTGTCTTCCGTGTCCGCAATCAAAGGAACTCCGGCAACCGCAACAGGAGCAGCAGGTTCCACGGAAACAGCAGCATTTTCAGCAGGCTGACTAGCGGCTTCTGGCCCGGCTTGAACAGCAGGCTCGGCTGAAACATCTGATACTGGCTCTTCTTTTGCAGCTGGCAAAGTTTTTTCATCAAGAACCGCGTTTCCTGAAACTGTCTCGTCAAAATATCCTGAGCGCGGGGCAAGTTTTACCTTTACGCCTGAGTTCCGCTCTATTCCAAGGCTTTTTGCGGATTCTTCCGAAATGAGAATGGCAATTCCGCCCGAAGCGTCCAAAGTGCCAAGGTTCAAAATCTGCAAAGTGATTCCAGTGTTCGGATTTGTAATTGAAACACTGTCTCCCGGAAGATAACCGGCAGCCTTTCCGAAATATCCGGCCGGAAGCTCATCCTTGCCGGCAACCTCAATAACGCCTTCAACCGACGCGCTTGAGTCGGCAAAAATAAAAACGGAAATCAACAAAAATAAAATTCCAGATAAAAACTTTTTCATACGTCCCCTACCTACGGATGATTTTATATATATCGTCTGCTATTCCAAAAGCAAAATCGGAAAGTCCCTTGCGCTTGTCCTTGAACTGGCTTGAAGCAGGAGGAATTTTTTTTCCGCTGCCAAGAACCGCTCCCGAGCCGACATTCAGAACTTTATATGAAAGGCTTGAAAGATTCGCAAGAAGATCTGCGTCGGGATTTGTTGAATTTGAAGAGCTGAAATCTGCTGTAAGCTCCACAAAATAATCAACGCCGCCTTCCCAAGCCTCCTGTCTGGATTTTTCAAAAAAAGAAGCGTCATTTTCCACACTGTCAGAAGCAATGGCCGGTGAATTTGAAATTATGATTCCCTTTCCAAAGAAAAAGTCGAACAAGCCTTCCTCAATAACGTAGGAAGAGCTTCTAATTTCCGAATCCCCGTGCTGGACAATCTGAAAAGCGACAGAAACTGCATTGGCACAGAAAACCGCGCAGCCCACGATGAACAGCAGAGCCAGCCTCTTGAATCTCATAGGGAAACCTCTTTTTTCTAACTAAAAAGCGCAAACGGCACTCTCAATTATTCATCGGCTTTTTTAGGCCTGAGTTTAGGTATTTTTAAGGCTGAAAAGATTTTGCAGGCAAGAATGAAAGGAAAAACAAAAGGAAAAGATGATTTTATGCAGAAAAAAAGAATTTTATGCAAGAAAATGAATAAAAACTCTGGAATATTGAATATTCATCAGGAATATCTTTTATTCTTCAATTTTTATGCAAAATTCTCAAGAAAATTTAATATTCCAGAAGAAAATGAATAAAATTACAGGAATATTAAATATTCCCGAAGAATTCGCCATATTCCTCAGGAATATTTCAATTTCCAGAAAGCAACTGTCATTGCCTAGGGAACATCCGGCAATCTCTTGGAAAAACTAGCTTTCAAGACGCTTTTTGCAGATAAAGTAGGCAGGAATAAGAAAACTGTCTGCAAGAATCCAGGCGGCAGGAGAAGCAAAGCAGGCGGCGGTGTAGCCGAACACAGGCACAAAAACAAGCCCGAACACACCACGCCCGACAAGTTCAAAAAGCCCTGCAAAGACCGCAAGCTGGCTGAATCCCATTCCCTGAATCATAAAGCGCACAATATTCACCAGGGCAAGCGGAAAGTAAAACGAGCTGTTAACCACAAGGAATTTGTAGATATTGCCAAGGATTTCCTCATTGCCTGAATCAATGAACAGAAGCCCCAAATTCCGCCCGAAAACAAGCATAATTACAAATGCAAGAAACGCATAGGCAAGCCCAAGGAACGAGCAGCTGAATATACCGGGATTAAGACGAGAAAACTTGTGCGCGCCGGTGTTCTGCCCGCCATAAGTCGCCATAGTTGTTCCCATGGCATCGAACGGACAGCAGAAGAACATCGTAATCTTGCTTGCCGCAGCTACAGAAGCAACCGCCACAGAGCCAAGGCTGTTTACGGCAGTCTGAAGAACAACGCTTCCAATCGCGGTAATAGAATACTGCAATCCCATAGGAAGCCCCATGGAAAGCAGAACTTGCACATGATGGCTGTTTATCTTCCAGTCTTCCTTGGAAAGATGAAGAATCGGATAGTTTTTAAGAATATAAAACAGGCAGGCAACACTTGAGACCGCCTGGGAAATAACAGTCGCAAGGGCAGCTCCTTCCACTCCGGAATTCAGCGCGAGGATAAAAAACAAGTCCAGGACAATATTCAGTACGGAAGAAACAACAAGAAAAATAAGAGGAGTCTTGCTGTCTCCAAGAGAGCGGATTACAGCGGCAAGCAGATTGTAAGCAAGTGAAGCAGGAATTCCGGCAAGAATTATAACAAGATAGCCGTAAGAGCCGTTAAAGATGTCTGATGGGGTTTTCATAAGGACAAGAAGAGGCTTGCAGAAAACAACCGTAACAGTCGTAACAAGAACAGCAATTACAGCGGTCAGCTTGACTCCGCCAGCGATAAACTTGCGCATGGAATCATAGTCCTTTGCCCCGAATTTCTGCGAAACCGGAATAGCAAAGCCGTTGCAGATTCCCATGCAGCCTCCGATAATCAGAAAGCAGACCGCTCCCGTAGAGCCAACCGAAGCCAGCGCGGAAACTCCAAGGAATTTGCCCACAATCACCGTGTCCGCAAGATTGTAGAACTGCTGGAACAAATATCCAAAGAAGACTGGAACCGAAAATCCTAAAATCAGCCGCATAGGGCTTCCTGTTGTCAAATCCTTTGTCATTTGAAATAGATATATGAATTTTCAAAACTTTTGTCAAATGAAAAATGCATCATTCTGTGCAACTTGTTGAGCAAAAGAAAGCCCCAGGCAGGATAATACCTAGGGCTGAATAAAAAATATTATAAATTATTTATACTGAAAAAAGTAAAAATTAAGACATTTTTAATGAGTTATCAACACAAACACTACTCGCAGCTGAACGTATGACCCTGCACTTTCTTAACAAACTCGTAGTCGATTGTGCGACGCAAGTCTTCCTCAAGCTCAACAGGAGCAACAAAACCTGTCTCTGGAACTCTTGACGACTTGAAGTAAGTATTCGTGCAAACAAGTTTGCTTACAGAACTTTTTTACGCGGATTGAGTTGAAAATTTCTACTTCAAAAATTTCAGAAATCCTCTTACAGCATAATGCATAAAATATTCTATAGATTTTCTAAATGGCAATTTTTGTTCTTTTCGTAATATATTCCAATGGCACTGCATTGTTTTTAATTTGTTTGCAGAAACTGATTTTTTTTGAATTCTATAAAATGCCTCGTATGTATTTGTATTTATAGCATAAGAGCCTTGAACCAAGATCCGCTTCTAAAAAAGGCTGTCTTTAACTATGGGGCTGTCCTAGAAGTTATTAACAGACTTCAAAAAGGGCGGCCTTTTTTATG
>ERZ1026882.341-NODE-341-length-29037-cov-6.323339_pt1 | contig 29037 bp, 20 predicted proteins | sample MGYA00380171_ERZ1026882 | MGnify/ENA primary metagenome ERZ1026882 (study PRJEB33269, sample SAMEA4719807) | human gut metagenome | biome: human-associated habitat; feature: organic feature; material: feces | place: Cameroon | collected 2013-10 ...
ATGAACAGGAATGGTTTGAATTTAAGGAGAACTGGTTTCAGCCTGAAGTGTTAGGTGAATATGTATCTGCCCTGTCAAATGCAGCAGCATTTCATTATAAAAAAAATGCCTTTTTCATTTGGGGTGTAAATGATGTCACTCATGAAATTGTAGGAACAACTTTTAATCAGTATTGTGATTATAGTAAGGAACCGTATCAGAATTATCTTGCAAGAAACTTATCTCCGAGTATCAATTTCAAATTTAAAGAAACTGAAATTTCTAGAAAGAGAGTTGTAGTTTTAGTAATTCCGGCGGCTACTGAGATTCCTACAGCGTTTAAAGAAAAGAGGTTTTTAAGAATCGGATCGTCAAAATGTAATATCAAGGATTACCCTAAGAGAGAAATTGAACTTTTCAAAATACTGGATGGAAGAACAGAAACGATAGAAACAGTACCGGCAAAATACCAGGAACTTACATTTCAAAAAATATTTGGATATTACGGTTCCAAAGGTATTGTTCTAAATCAAAAGACATTCATTAAGAATCTAGGGCTAAAAACAGAAGAAGGCGAGTTTAATATGTTAGCGCAGCTTCTGTCGGATAATTCTCATTTTCCGCTTCGTGTATCCATTTTTGATGGAGAAACAAAAGGCTCTAATCTTTTTTCTGTACGTGAATTTGGTAATGACTGCTTATTATACAGTTTAGATGAGCTATTGCGTTATGGAGATGTATTGAACCTGATTCAGGTGGATGAGACAGACAGGGTCGTTGAGCGAAAAGAGGTTCCGTTATTTGATAACAAGGCATTTCGTGAGGCTATCATAAATGCTGTCCTGCACAATAAATGGGTGGAAGGAAATGAACCAATGATTTCGGTATTTTCCGACAGGATAGAGATACTATCAAGGGGAACACTTGCTCCGGCACAGACTATGGAGGGATTTTTCCTAGGAGAATCAATTCCTGTAAACGAAAAATTGTCAGAGATATTTCTTCAACTGCATATAAGTGAGAAATCTGGACGAGGAGTTCCTAAGATTACGGAAATGTACGGGAAAGATGCATTTTCATTTAGAGAGAATTCGATTGTTGTAACGATTCCATTTGAGAGAATAAATAAGGTTGGGAATAAAGTTGGGAAAAAGGTTGGGGATAAGAAATCTTTAAATTCCAGAAGGCAAAAAATTATTTCAGAAATGAGGGACAACCCGAATATTACAACTGCAGAACTTCATAACATATTAGGTGTGAGTGAGACCGCAGTGGAAAAGAATATATCATTTTTAAGAGACAATGGTTATATAGAGAGAGTTGGTTCAAAAAAGACAGGGTACTGGAAAGTATTGTAGGTGCTGTGAAATAATAAAACGAAGATAAGTTGTAATTGGATAACAAAAGAAAATTTGAGGTTCATTTTTTTCATCCAACCGGGAATCCGGGGTTGGCAGATATGATATCCAGTTGCAACCGGAGAGAAAAGATTTGCTGGGAATTTTGATTGAACTAAAGGCATCAAAGGGCTGTAGTCAGGAACAGCTTAAGAAGCAGTGGAAAAAAGTCGAGATATCTGTTGAGTGAATGATGCAAAATCAGGTTTGTATGGAATTGTTCTAAAAAAATCTGGAAAAATGGCACAATATACGTTATACTAAAATAGTAATAAAATTAACAGTATTTTAATTTTAATGCTAATCTCAAATGCGTGATGTAACGTAATAATAAGGAGGGAAAATATGAAGTGGAAAAGATTGAAAGGGAAAATTGTATCATTTATGTATGCTGATTTTTGCTCTGCTCATAACAGGAGCAAATCTGCCGGCAGGCAGTGCGGATGCTCAGACGGCAGATACGACATCTGATGTGGAAAAGCTTGTATTTGAATTTACAGCAGCCGGGGAGAATGATGGTCATGATGGAGATACTAATGAGGGAATCGTGACAAAGCTCAACGGCGAGGTTGTTGATTTTTATGGTCATGATGGTGATGAAGCGGTGGATGAGAATAACACCAGCACCAGTAGCAGAACCTTTTTCCCAATGAAAATTGCTAATCAGATTGCTAAAATGAAAAGACCTGTATATAAGGTGACATCTCTTACGGAAGGTGCTACATTGAAGTTTTGGGATTTCCGTTGGGATGGCTTGATTGTAGATGGGGATACAGAGGGGGCTATCAATGGTGCTACCCTAAAGGATGGTATATTTACTTATTACAATATTAAAGGTACTGACGTAAATAAAAAGGATTATATTCTTGGCGAGACAGAGATCGGTATTGATCTTTCCGCTGAGTATGAGGATGGAGAGACACCGGAGCCACCAGCATGGAATGGAAATACCTTTTTAGGATTTGGTCTTGATTTCGGTGCAAGTGCCACCATTGAGATTTATGATGCAGGAGAAGACATAGAAGCCAGTCAATTTCCTGAGACTACAGCATCAGTCACGAAGGCTCCAGGCTATATTCCGGACGGGGAAAAGCTTGTATTTGAATTTACGGCGGCCGGGGAGGATGATGGAAATGCTACTTCCAGCCGTACATTCTTCCCAATGGAAATTACTAATCAGATTGCCAAAATGAAAAGACCTGTATATAAGGTGACATCTCTTACTGACGGTGCTACTCTGAAACTCTGGGATTTCTGCTGGGAGGGTATGTGGACAATCGGTGATCAGACCGGTAACATTAACAACTCATACATTAAAGATGGTGAGTTTCTTGGCACTCAGAAGAGGAATACAGTAGTAATTGACTATAAGCTTGGTGAGACAGAGATCGGTATTGACCTTTCTGGGGAGTATGAGGATGGAGAGACACCGGTGCCGCCAGCATGGAATGGAGATACCTTTTTAGGATTCGGTCTTGATTTCGGTGCAAGTGCTACCATTGAGATTTATGATACAGCAGAAGAGGAGATAGAACCAAGTCTGTTACCGGAGCACAGCAGTACACCAGCTCCGCCTGTTGCGACATCATCACTGGAGCCGAGTTTCAGACCCGCTGTTATTTCCACGGTGGCACCATTACCGGAGCAGAGTAATATTCCGGCGGGAGTGCCGGGTTCCAATGTGACACCGGAGCAGAGCAGTGTCCCATCAGTCAGCAAAAAGGTAAAAGTGTCAGGAAGAAAGTATAATAGCCAGAGATTGACATTTCGGGTGAAGGGAAAGAAAAAGGGAAACACAGTGATTTATGTGATCATTGGAGAGAAATCCCGCAAGATAAAAGTAATCTGTCTGTAAAGATAAGATGATTTTATGGATGAAGTGAAATATCATTGGAAGTTTATGGCAAAAGAAACGGGATATGCGTACAGCATATCCCGTTTTGTGGTTTATATTACTTAGTTCTTTTTAAATTCCAGAAGCTCCAGACCCTCATTGTCCTCCAGAACCATCCGGATCATCCAGTCATTGACAAATAAAAGAAGCGGATTGCCCTTCATATCCTTGACAGCTTTGACGTTGTTCATACGTTTCAGCTTTGTCACGTCTGTTGTTGGGTCACCAACCCAGCGGATATACTCATATGGGAGGGATTCCAGGCGGATCTCACAGCCATATTCATTTTCCAGACGGTATTTTAATACGTCGAACTGAAGAACGCCAACAACACCTACGATGATCTCAGACATTCCGGCCGTAAACTCCTGAAAGATCTGGATCGCACCCTCTTGGGCAATCTGGGTGATTCCCTTGACAAACTGCTTTCTTTTCATGGAATTGAGCTGTACCACGCGGCAGAAATGCTCCGGCGCGAAGGTCGGGATTCCCTCATATTCAAACTTGCTGCCCGGCATAGTAATGGTGTCACCGATGGAGAAAATACCCGGATCAAATACACCGATCACATCTCCGGCGTATGCCTCGGATATAACCTGGCGGTCCTGTGCCATGATCTGCTGAGGCTGGGAAAGCTTTAATTTGCGGCCGCTCTGTACATGGTAGACATCATGGTCTGCCTCAAACTTGCCGGAGCAGATTCGCATAAATGCAATACGATCCCGGTGTGCCTTGTTCATATTTGCCTGAATCTTAAAGACAAAGGCAGAGAATGGGGAGGTGACCGGATCAATATCCCCCTCATTGGAGTGGCGTGGCAGAGGAGGTGTCGTCATCTGCAGGAAATAATTCAGAAAAGTTTCTACACCAAAGGTCGTCAGAGCCGATCCGAAAAATACCGGAGAGAGCTCTCCCTTTTGCACCTGCTCCAGATCCAGAGGATCACTGGCACCATCCAGAAGCTCGATCTCCTCCAGAAGCTGATCATATAGATCTTCTCCGGCAAGCTCTTTAAGTGCCGGATCATCAATGGCATAATCTGTTTCAGCAGCAGCTTTGGCTCCGCCGGTGGCAACGGACTGGAAGGAACGGACAGTTTTGGCATCCCTGTCATAAATTCCCTTAAAACGCTTACCGGAGCCGATCGGCCAGTTGACCGGACAGGTGCGGATGCCCAGTACCGTTTCGATATCGTCCAGAAGTTCGAAAGAATCCCTGGCATCCCGGTCCATTTTGTTGATAAAGGTGAAGATCGGAATATGACGCATAACGCAGACCTTGAACAGCTTGATCGTCTGTGCCTCAACACCCTTGGACGCATCGATCACCATGACCGCAGAATCTGCAGCCATCAGGGTACGGTAGGTATCCTCGGAAAAGTCCTGGTGGCCCGGAGTGTCAAGAATATTGATACAATAATCATTATAATTAAACTGCAAAACGGAAGAAGTAACAGAGATACCACGCTCCTTCTCAATCTCCATCCAGTCCGATACGGCATATTTGGAGTTTGCCTTTCCCTTTACAGAACCGGCAGTATTGATGGCACCTCCGTATAACAGAAACTTCTCTGTCAGTGTCGTCTTTCCGGCATCCGGGTGGGATATGATCGCAAAGGTTCTTCGTTTTTCAATTTGTTTTCTTAAATCATTTTCTGACATTTTATTCTCCATTTCTGAGTAAGTAGTATTTTCGTACTATTCCTCTGAGATATTCAAATTGTTCGATTACAAAAATTGTCCAAACATTACGATTATACGATATATTGGGGGGCGTTTCAAGGGAATGTTTGACAATTTCCCGCACAATTTCCCGCACCAATTCCACTCTTTTGCATAGTCATAGTAGGAGAAGACTTCTTAATATAAATACAGCAAAGGGAGGAAGACTATGGCAGTGGTAACATTAGATGCCGGTCACGGGGGCTATGACAACGGTGCTTCCGATCAGGGACGGAAGGAAAAGGACGATAATCTGAACCTGGCACTGGCAGTGGGGAATATTCTGCAGAACAGCGGCGTGGATGTGAGATATACCCGGACGGAGGATATCTATCAGACACCACAGAGAAAGGCGGCGATCGCCAATGAAAATGGATCGGATCTGTTTATTTCCTTTCACAGAAATTCCAGCCCGTCTCCGAATCAATATTCGGGGGTGCAGACGCTGGTGTATGCGGACAGTGGTCCACGCCGTCTGCTGGCCCAAAATATTAATAATGAGCTGGAGAAGGTGGGCTTTACCAATCTGGGGATATCGGTCCGCCGGGATCTGCCGGTGATCCGGGAGTCCAATATGCCTGCGGGGCTGGTGGAAGTAGGATTTATTAATACAGAACGGGATAATGCGCTTTTGGATGCAAAATTTCCGGAGGTGGCACAGGCTATTGCAGACGGGATCCTTCAGACGCTGCAGGAAACCGACAGGGATGTGCGGGCTACCGAGGAGGCAGAAAGCTATACGATCGAGACGGGAATGTTTGCCCACGAAGATAATGCAAAGGATCTGGCCGCTCTTTTACAGGAGGATGGCTTTGAATCCTTTATAGAAAAACGGGGTCGGTATTATGTGGTGTGTCAGGGAATGTATCCATCACTAACGGAGGTTCGCAGAGCCGAACAAAATCTGTATGAAAGTGGCTACGAGACAAGGATTGCACCGATTATGGAGGAAAAATCGTAAAAAAATAACGAAATTTGGTAAAAAATACGCAAAACCCCTTGATTTTCCAAGGGTGTAGTGCTATTATCGTCATTGTGATACTGTAAATTATGAAGAGTGGACTGCGCGGTCCACTCTTTCGTTTTGGAACGAGGGCAGTCGTTTATAAGATTATCATGCCCCCGGAGTGGAAAAGAGGTTATGCATTTGACGAAACGTGAGGAGTACGAGGCACGGGCTGAGAAAATGCTGGAGCCATTGATGGAAGAAAACGGCTTTGAACTGGTTGACGTGGAGTATGTCAAGGAAGCCGGTCAGTGGTATCTGCGTGCTTATGTGGACAAAGAGGGTGGAATTACCCTTGATGACTGCGAATTGGTAAATCGCGCATGGAGCGATATGATGGATCAGGATGATTTCATATCAGAGGCTTATGTGCTGGAAGTCAGCTCGCCGGGACTGGGGCGTCAGCTCAAAAAGGACAAAGACTTCAAACGGAGCATCGGAGAAGAGGTTGATGTTCATTTTTATCAGGGAAGAAAGCTTCCGGCAGGAAGAAATGGTAAGGAAATTTCCGTAAAGGAGCTTACCGGTGTATTGCTGGCATATACACAGGATACTATTACCCTGGAGACAGAGTTTTCACCTGAGTATGAGATTATGAGGAAAGACATTTCGTCGGTGAAGCTAACCATTAATTTTTAGTGAATACAAGTTTTGAAGACTTATATTTAGGAGGAGATAAAAATGGCTGCAAGAAAGAGTAAATCAACAAAGTCAGACCGCACAGAGCTTATTGAAGCATTAGAGGCGATCGAAAAGGAAAAACAGATCAGCAAGGATATTATTCTCGAAGCAATTGAGAATTCTCTGGTGGCTGCCTGCAAGAATCAGTTTGAGAGCAAGGCGGACAATATCCGTGTATCCATCAACCGCGATACAGGAGAGATCAAGGTATTTGCAGATTATGAGGTGGTTGAGGATGATCTTTTAGAGGATCCGACCTCACAGATCGGCAAGACAGAGGCTGCTTTGAAGTATGGCAATGTAGAGGTTGGCGAGACTGTATCTACAGAGGTTATTCCGAAAAACTTCGGCAGAATTGCCGCGCAGAAGGCAAAGCAGGTTGTGGTACAGAAGATCCGCGAGGAAGAGAGAAAGGTATTATATACACAGTACCTTGAGAAGGAGCGCGAGGTGATCACCGGTATTGTTCAGCGTTACAGTGGCAATAATGTTTGTATTAACCTGGGTAAGGTGGATGCAATCCTGATGGAGAGTGAGCAGGTGCCTGGAGAGCACTTTAAGCCAACGGAGCATATCAAGCTATATGTGGTTGAGGTAAAGGATACCACAAAGGGACCACGTATTACGGTTTCCAGAACACATCCGGAGTTTGTAAAGCGTCTTTTTGAGGAAGAGGTAACAGAGCTTCAGGACGGTATTGTAGAGATCAAGAGCATTGCCAGAGAGGCAGGCTCCAGAACAAAGATCGCAGTATATACCGAGGATCCGAATGTAGATCCGGTGGGTGCATGTGTTGGTATTAACGGAGACCGCGTCAATGCGATCGTAGATGAGCTTCGTGGTGAGAAGATCGATATCATTACCTGGAGTGATGATCCGGCTGTACTGATCGAGAATGCACTGAGTCCGGCAAAGGTTATTTCCGTCACAGCCGATGAGGAGGAAAAGACTGCCAGAGTTATTGTGCCGGAGAATCAGCTTTCCCTTGCGATCGGCAAAGAGGGCCAGAATGCGAGACTTGCAGCAAAGCTGACTGGATACAAGATTGATATTAAGCAGGAATAATCAGAAAAGGAAGTGAGTCCATGGGAGAAAAAAATAGTGTCCGTCCCCGTAAGGTGCCGCTGCGTCAATGCACCGGATGCGGTGAGAGAAAAGAGAAAAAGGAACTGGTACGCATCATAAAAACTCCGGAGGATCAGATTATGATCGATCTGACAGGCAAGAAAAACGGACGTGGTGCATATATATGTAATTCTACGGAATGTCTTCGCCAGGCGCGCAGACGGAAATCACTGGAACGCTCCCTGAAGACGGTTATTCCGGATGAAATATATGAGGAACTGGAAAAGGAGATGGATAACATTGCAGAAGGATAAGGTGTTAAATCTGATCGGATTGGCGCAGAAAGCCGGCAAGGTCGTAAGTGGTGAGTTTATGACGGAGAAGGCGGTAAAGACAGGCGAAGCTGCATTGGTTATCTTAGCGGAGGATGCTTCGGAAAATACGCAAAAGAAATTCCGGAACATGTGTGAGTTTTATAAGGTGCCCCTTCGCATCCATGCTGCAAAAGATTATCTTGGGCATGCCATGGGAAAGGAATTCAGAGCATCACTGGCAGTTGTAGATAATGGTTTTGCACAGGCAATAATGAAGAAAATGGATTAGGAGGTCGTAGTAGTATATGGCAAAGATGAAGATATATGAGATTTCAAGAAGTCTGCAGGGAGCATTTCCTGATCTGAAGAGCAAGGATCTGATCAAGCTTCTTCAGGAAAATGGATTTCAGGTGAAAAGTGCCCAGAGCAGCATCGAGGATGATGCGATCAAATTTCTTCTGAATAAATTTCAGAACAAAAAGGCAGAGCCTGCAAAGGTGGCAGAGGAGCCCGTAAAGGCAGAGCCGGTTGAGAAGAAGGAAACAAAAGAAAAGAAAGAGCCGAAGGAAAAGAAAACGGAGGCTGCGAAGACAGAAGAGAAAACAGAGCAGAAGGCAAAGCCTGTGGAGGAAGCACCGGTGAAGGAAAAGACAGCAGAGAAAGAGACAGAAAAGAAGGAAGCGAAGCCGGAAACTGTTTCAAAAGAACAGAAAGAAGAAAAGAAGGAAGAAGTGAGGGAGGAAGAGACAACCGTGACAATAACCGTGACCGTCGTGACGGTGGACGCCGTGATAACCGCGATAACCGTGGAAATGGCCAGGGAGGAAGAGATAACCGTGACAACCGGAACCGTGGAAATGGTCAGGGCGGCTACAACCGTGACAACCGGAATGGTCAGGGAGGAAGAGATAACCGTGACAACCGGAACCGCGGAAATGGACAGGGCGGCTATAACCGCGACAATCGTGGAAACGGCCAGAACCGTGATAACAGAGGTGGTCAGAACGGCGGACGCCGTGATGGCGGTCGTGGAGGCAATTCCTTCTCCGGTATTGATGCAGTAAAGCCTGAGGTAAAGCAGTCCAGAGCACAGAGAGCCAAGAACGACTCCAGAAGTGCAAAGCAGAGACATGGCAGAGACCGTGACAGAGAAGAGCCGGAGTACAATCCGCTTTACGGACCGGGCGGACGCAAGAATAAAAAGAAGGATCCGAACCGTAAGGGTGCATTTATTAAGCCGGAGCCGGTTGTGAAGCCGGAAGAGCCGGAGGATGGCATTCGCAATATCGTTCTCCCGGAGAAGATGACGATCAAAGAGCTTGCTGACATTATGAAGGTGCAGGCATCTACTGTGATCAAGAATCTTTTTATGCGTGGAGAGGTTGTTACACTGAATCATCAGATCACTTATGAAGAGGCAGAGGAGATTGCACTGGAGTACAACTGCATCGCTGAGATGGAGGAGAAAGTGGATCTTGTTGCAGAGCTTCTTAAGGAGGATGAGGAAGACGAGTCATTGATGAAGAAGAGACCACCGGTTGTCTGCGTTATGGGACACGTTGATCACGGTAAAACATCCCTTCTGGATGCGATCCGTGAGACAAATGTAACCTCCCGCGAAGCAGGTGGAATCACACAGCATATCGGTGCGTATGTCACAGAGATCAATGGAGAGAAGATCACATTCCTGGATACTCCGGGACACGAGGCATTTACTTCTATGCGTATGCGTGGTGCACAGGCTACAGATATTGCAATCCTTGTTGTTGCCGCGGATGATGGTGTTATGCCACAGACCGTAGAAGCAATCAACCATGCCAAGGCAGCAGGTGTACAGATCATTGTAGCAGTGAACAAGATTGATAAGCCAAGTGCCAATGTAGAGCGTGTAAAACAGGAGTTGGTAGAGTATGAGCTTATCGCTGAGGACTGGGGCGGAGATACCGTATTTGTACCGGTTTCCGCACATACCGGCGAGGGTATCGACCAGCTTCTGGAGATGATCATTCTGACAGCAGAGGTAGAGGAGCTTAAGGCAAATCCGGACCGTCTGGCAAGAGGTGTTGTCATTGAGGCGAAGTTAGACAAGGGACGTGGTCCTGTTGCGACAATCCTGGTACAGAAGGGTACTCTTCATGTAGGTGATAACATCGCAGTTGGTGCTGCATATGGTAAGATCCGTGCCATGATGGATGACCGTGGAAGACGTGTGAAAGAAGCACTTCCTTCTACACCTGTAGAGATTCTTGGCCTTCATGATGTTCCGGATGCCGGTGAGATCTTTATGGCAACGGAGAATGATAAAGAAGCACGTAATATTGCAGAGACTTATGTGGCTCAGGGCAGAGAGAAGCTTCTGGATGATACCAAGGCGAAGCTTACGCTGGATGGTTTGTTCTCTCAGATTCAGGCAGGTAATATCAAAGAGCTCAATATCATTGTTAAAGCTGATGTTCAGGGTTCTGTAGAGGCAGTAAAGCAGAGTCTGTTAAAGCTTTCCAATGAAGAGGTGGCAGTCCGTGTGATCCATGCCGGTGTTGGTGCTATCAATGAGTCTGATGTCAGCCTGGCAAGTGCATCCAATGCGATCATTATTGGATTTAATGTACGTCCGGACAATACGGCAAAGGATATTGCAGACCGTGAGAAGGTTGATGTTCGTCTGTATCGTGTCATTTACGATGCGATCGAGGATGTGGAAGCTGCTATGAAGGGTATGCTGGATCCGGAGTACGAGGAGAAAGTCATTGCGCATCTGGAGGTACGTCAGACATTCAAGGCATCCGGTGTTGGTACGATCGCAGGAAGCTATGTTCTGGATGGTAAGATTGAGAGAGGCAGCAAGATTCGGATTACCCGTGAGGGCGAGCTGATCTTTGAGGGTGAGATGGCATCACTGAAGCGTTTCAAGGATGATGTCAAAGAAGTAGCAGCCGGATATGAGTGTGGTATCGTTGCCCAGGATTTCAATGATCTTCAGGAGGGCGACCAGATCGAGGCTTATATTATGGTTGAGGTGCCTAGATAAATTGAAAGAACGCCGGAATAAGGCGGAATGGAGCTATATATGAAAAAAAACAGTATTAAATATTCCCGTATGAACGGGGAGGTACAGAGAGTTCTGAGCAAGATCATTGCTCAGGATATCAAGGATCCGAGAATTCATCCTATGACCTCTGTGATTTCCGTAGAGGTAACTCCGGATCTGAAATTTGCAAAGGTATTTGTAAGTGTTCTTGGAAATGATGAGGACAGAGAGAAGACCCATCAGGGGCTTCTCAGTGCTTCCTCCCATATCCGTTCACAGCTTGCGAAGCAGCTGAATCTCCGTAATACACCGGAGCTTACCTTTGTGATGGATGATTCCATTGAATATGGAATCAATATGTCAAAGAGGATTGACGAATTAAAGAAAGAGGAAGAACAGTAAAAGCAGGAAGGCGGGTTATCAGATGACAGGATTAAGAGAAATTGCACAGGGAGCAAAAACAATTCTTATTGCAGGACATCTCCGCCCGGATGGTGATTGCGTTGGAGCCGCTGCCGCTGCCTATCTGTATCTGAAAAAGATTTATCCGGAGGCACAGATCAGTGCCTATGTAGAAAAGGTTCCTGAGGTGTATCGTTTTCTGGATCCGGAGCATTCGATATTTGTAGAGAAGCTTCCGGAGGGACCGGTGGATCTGTTCTTGTCGCTGGACAGCAGTACTAAAGACCGGCTGGGAGAGGCAGAACGCCTTTTTGATACAGCCGGACGTACTGCATGTATTGATCATCATGTCAGTAATCTGGGGTATGCCAGAGATAATTTTGTGGAAGCTGGCAGCAGCTCTGCCTGTGAGGTGCTTTACGGACTGATGGAGGAGGAGCTGATCGATACCCGGATCGCAGAGGCGATTTATATTGGTATCATTATGGATACCGGAGTTTTCCGTTATTCCAATACCTCCAAAAAGACGATGGAGATTGCAGGCAGTCTGATGGAAAAGGGAGTTCCGTTTTGGAAATATATTGATGAATGTTTTTATCAGAGAACATATACCCAGACACAGCTTTTGGGCAGAACACTTCTCACCAGTATGCGCCTGATGGAGGGCAGGGTGATCGTTGCTACGGTTACCAGAAGAATGCTGGAGTTTTATGGGGCGCAGACGGAGGATATTGAAGGTATCATTGACCAGCTTCGTGTGACGAAGGGTGTAGAGGTGGCACTTCTGCTGCAGGAGATCGATGACCAGCAGTATAAGGTCAGTATGCGTTCCAATACATTTGTAGATGTCAGCAAGATTGCTGTTTATTTTGGGGGGGGCGGTCATGTCAAGGCTGCCGGCTGTACCATGCGGGGGTCACTGCATGATGTGGTTAATAACATTACGGAACATATTGAGTTTCAGATGGAATAGAACTGAAGAGTGTTCCGGATTTGGACGGCACATAAAAGCATGAGTCTCATAGAGGAGAAAACGAGATGGATGGCATTATCAATGTTTATAAGGAAAAGGGGTTTACATCCCATGACGTGGTAGCCAAGCTGCGGGGAATTCTTCATCAGAAAAAAATCGGTCATACAGGCACACTGGATCCGCAGGCGGTCGGTGTGCTTCCGGTTTGTCTGGGGAAAGCAACGAAGGTATGTGATCTTCTGACCAACAAGGACAAAACATACCGGGCAGTATGTCGTCTGGGGGTAAGTACAGACACACAGGATATGACAGGACAGATTCTGCAAAGGGGTGATTTTTCCCGGGTGACACAGGAACGCCTGAAAGAGGTGCTGGAGAGCTTTATTGGAGACCAGCTGCAGGTTCCGCCGATGTATTCGGCACTGAAGATCAACGGCAAAAAGCTCTATGAGCTTGCCCGTGAGGGAAAGACTGTGGAGAGAAAGCCACGTCCCATCCGGATCCATTCAATCAACCTGATCGAATACCGGCAGATGGAGGGATTGTTTACCATGGATGTCACCTGCTCCAAGGGCACATATATCCGGACGCTGTGTCATGATATCGGAGAGAAGCTTGGTTGTTTTGGAGCGATGGAGTCTTTGCAGAGGACACGGGTGGGTGTCTTTACACTGGAAAACGCCTTGACATTGGAGCAGATCGAAGTGTTGATGAAGCAGAATGAGCTGGAGCAGCAGATCCTTTCGGTGGATGCACTTTTTCCGGAATATCCGGCATTTCAGATCAGAGATGAATTTGCGGCGAAGCTCTCCAATGGAAATCCATTGCTGGAGTTCTTTTTACAGGACTATCCGGAAAGAGTCAATACGACCGGCATTCGGGACCTGACGGAAGGACAGGAGTTTCTGGTATATGACGAAAATGGCTGCTTTAAGGCAGTGTACCAAAAAGGGGACAGAGATCTTCGGGTACGCAAGATGTTTTAAAAGCGGTGAAAGGGACAGATTATTATGGAAATCATAAAAGGTCTTGATTTTAAAATAAAAAACAGTGCGGTGTCTCTGGGAAAATTTGATGGTTTTCACCGGGGACATCGCCTTTTGCTGGACAGGATCCTGGAGCATCCGGAGCTTCATGCAACGGTGTTTACCTTTGATGGCATTCTGAAAGGGAAGCAGATTTATCTGGAAGAAGAAAAAAGAAGTCTGCTGGAGCGTCTGGGCGTGGAGCGGGAGGTATTATTTCCGTTCAGCGAGGAAACCAGATCCATGACTCCGGAGACATTTATCCGGGAGATGCTGGTGGAACGGATGGACGCAAAGCTGATCTGCGTCGGAGAGGATTTCCACTTTGGAAAGGAACGGCGGGGAGATGTGGGTATGCTGTCAGAGTATGCGCCGCTGTATGGTTATGAACTCTGTGTATTTCCGAAGATAAAGGAAGACGGAGAGGTGATCAGCAGTACAAGGATCCGCAGAGAGCTTGCCCAGGGAAGAATTGAGAAGGCAAACCGTCTTTTAGGAGATCCTTATTTTGTCCGTGGAGAAGTAGTGCATGGAAATGCACTGGGAAGAACTATTGGAATGCCCACAGCCAATCTGCTTCCGGGAGAACAGAAGCTTTTACCGGTATATGGTGTTTATGCCACGAGGGTAGAGGTAGAGGGTAAGACATATGGCGGAGTGACCAATGTTGGTGTCAAGCCGACGATTGGTGCAGACCGAGCTAACGTGGAGACAACGCTGTTAGATTTTGAAGGAAATCTGTATGGAAAGCAGATGACGGTTTATTTTCTTGATTTTCTGCGGCCGGAACAGCGGTTTGACAGTCTGGACGAGCTGAAGGCTCAGATATCACGGGATAAGGAAAAGGCAGAAAAGATATGGGTGTCCGTCAACTGACGGATGCCTTTTTTGATCTCGTCCTCGTTGAGACCGGCATAGCCAAGCAGGATCGCCTCCTCCGGATGGTCAGGAATATGATCCGGCAGATAATGATCCCGGATGCCATACAGGTGGATCCCATGACAGCGGGCATTTTGGATCAGCTTTGACTCGGAGATATCGTCCGGCAGACAGATTGTGACATGCATTCCGGCGTGCTCGCCTTGAAGCTTTAAATGGTACTTTTGGATCAGTGGCTGCAGGCAGTCAAGCACCAGATCGTGTTTGCTGCGGTAGAGCTTTCGCATACGGTTTACATGCTTTTCAAAATATCCGTCCCGGATAAAACGGGTCAGGATCGCCTGATCCACACGGGATACTGTACAGGAGTAGTGACCGCAGATCAGACGGTACTGTTTCATCAGGTCGGGAGGAAGGATCATGTAGCCCACGCGGATCGCCGGTGCGATTGCTTTAGAAAAGGTACCGATGTAAATAACTCGCCGGCTGTCCATACCCTGCATAGCGGGAATCGGCTTACCACGGTAACGAAACTCGCTGTCATGATCATCCTCAATGATATAACGGTCCGGTGCTGACTTTGCCCAGCCAAGCAGCTCCAGCCGGCGTCCGTATGGCATGACGGCTCCCATAGGAAACTGATGGGATGGAGTGACATAGACAAGGGAGCTGGAAGGAGAGATAGAATCTGTCGTCAGTCCGTTTTTGTCCAGTGTGCCGGGAGAAATGGTCAGCCCATTATTGTGGAAAATATGTGCTGCCTGGGTATATCCGGGAGATTCCAGTGTGATGTGGTTCATTTGGAGAGAACGAAACACCAGTGACAGCATCTGCAGAAGATAATCTACACCGGCACCTATCACAATCTGATCCGGTTTACAGGAAACTTGTCGGGAAAGCCGTACATAGCTGCAGATAGCATCACGCAGAGAGGGATCCCCGTTATTATCTCCCAGTAGAAAAAGGGACTGTTCCTCGGTCAGAACCTGTCTGGAGAGGCGTCTCCAGACAGAAAAAGGAAAATGACTGATATCAATGTGATCCGGATTAAAATCATAAAGAAAGTTTGGGGAATGGGAAGCTGTGACTGACGGAGTGCGTACGGATAATGCGGCAGCTTCTGCAGCCGGTTCCTCCGGCTGATTCCGGTAGTCTGCCGGATTGATATCACAGACGTAAAAGCCGCTTTTGGGAGCGGAGTCGATATACCCCTCTGACTGAAGCTGGTAATAGGCTGTATCGATGGTATTTCTGCTGACGCCCAGATTAGCGGCGAGACTGCGGGTTGAGGGCAGCTTGGCAGATGCCGGCAGTTCTCCCTGCAGGATACGCGTCCGGATCTGTTCATAAATTTGATTATAAAGGGGTGTCCCGGAGTCGGGTGTTAAGTGAAATGACAGCATGTTTGTTCCTCCCGAAGATATGTTTAAACGAATGGTATCATATTTTAAAGGGATAATCAAACGATGGAAAATGAAAACGCTGTGTAAAAAATATGTAAAATATGTAAAATCTGCTTGTATCTTTTGTAAGAATCGTTTAACATAGTTAAGGGAAAAATAATGTGTGAAAAAAAATATGTACAGGCCAAAAATAAAATCCATGGCCGGGGAGATTGTACAGAGAGAGAGGTCAAAAGATGAGTGCAGAGTATTCTACAGCGATATTGAATGTCATTGCCGGACTTGGCATGTTCCTTTACGGAATGAAACTGATGGGTGATGGTCTTCAGAAGGTAGCCGGCGACAAGATGCGCGGCATCTTGGAGACATTGACAAAGACGAGGTTTTCCGCGTTGATCGTGGGTATTATCTTTACCGGAGTGATCCAGTCGTCCAATGCAGCAACTGTTATGGTAGTCAGCTTTGTAAATGCCGGTCTGATGAATCTTTCTCAGGCGATCGGTGTGATCTTTGGTGCCAATATCGGTACCACAGTAACCGGCCAGCTTCTGTCTCTGGATATGTCCAAATATGCGCCGGTAATTCTTTTAGTCGGTGTGATCATGGTGATGTTTATGCAGCATCCTATGGTTAAGAAGTTTGGTGAGGTGATCGTAGGCTTCGGTATCCTGTTTATTGGTATGGGAACCATGTCCTCTGCTGTGGGTATCGTCAAGGATGCGCCGCTGGTTACCTCGACACTGGGTCAGTTATCGAATCCGTTTTTATGTGTATTTTTTGGATTTGCAGTTACATCCATTCTGCAGAGTTCGTCAGCGACGGTTGGTATTCTGATCGCTCTCTGTGGACAGGGTGTTGTGGATATACACCATGTATTCTTTATGATCCTTGGATGTAATATCGGAGCCTGTATTTCTGCGGTACTTACCAGTCTTTCCGGAAACAAGATGGCTAAAAGAGCAGCCTGTCTTCATTTATCTTTTAATGTGCTGGGATCTGTTCTGATGTTTATTGTACTTGTGCTGGGCAGTAATGGCGTGGAGCATCTGCTTCATATTATGACAGAGCATACATGTACACAGCCGGATCAGATGGTGAATGGTGTCAATGTGTTCCTTCAGAGAGAGGTTGCCAATACCCACACCATGTTTAAGGTGGTTCAGGTGGCGGTATTCTTCTTCCTGTCGCCGCTTTTGATCAAGCTGTCCTATATTCTGATCCCGGGAGAGGATCAGGAGGAGGAAGCAGCAAGCACAGCACCGGAGCTTGCTTATATCGGCGGACACAATGTATATAATCCTACCACAGCAGTACCAACCGGTATCTGTGAGATCGTCCGTATGGGAAATATTGCACAGGAAAATATGGAAAAGGCAATGGATGCTTTGCTTCATAAGGATGAAAACCTTATTGCAGAGGTATATCAGACAGAGATCACGATTGATTATCTCAACACGGAGATTACCAATTATCTGGTACAGATCAACACCTTATCTTTGCCGGTGGCAGACCGAAAGATGCTTGGCGGACTGTTCCATGTGGTGAATGATATTGAGCGTATCGGGGATCACGCTGAAAATATAGCAGATTTTGCTAAGACATGTATTGATCAGGAGCTTACTTTCTCTGAGGAAGCCGTGCAGGAGTTGAAGGATATGCTGGATGATACCTGTGAGATCCTGTCACTGGCACTGAATATGTTCAGTCACAACAGTGAGGAGCATTTGCAGGAGATCCTTGATCTGGAAAATGAGATTGATGATATGGAGCGCCAGCTTCAGAACAATCATATTGTTCGTCTGACCAGCGATAAATGCCAGGCACATGCCGGCATGATCTTTACGGATGTGGTATCCGGTCTGGAGCGTATTGCAGATCACTCCACCAATATCGCATTCTCCATTCTGAAGGATGATCCGGAGGCGGATAAAAACCAGGAGCATATCGAGGAAGTGCTGGGATAGTGCAGGAGATTTAAAATTTCTAATATTTTGACTGTCGGATCGGTTGAAATTTAATCTTTACGATACAGGAAACAATGATTGACAGATACAAACCCTTAATTTATAATTATAAATTAGGGGTTTTTTCTTTATTGTGAATAAGAAAAAACAATGCCGGCATAGAATCTGGAACGGCCGGTCATACAATTTGTGGATGCACATGGAAATGTGCAGAATGGAGGATAAAGATGCAAAAGTATGGAGTGAATGAGCTTCGAAGAATGTATTTACAGTTTTTTGAAAGCAAGGATCATTTGGCGATGAAGAGCTTTTCACTGGTTCCACACAATGATAACAGCCTTTTGCTGATCAATGCGGGTATGGCACCATTGAAGCCGTATTTTACAGGACAGGAGATTCCGCCAAAGCGCAGAGTGACCACCTGTCAGAAATGCGTCCGTACAGGAGATATTGAAAATGTCGGCAAGACAGCACGTCATCTGACATTTTTTGAGATGCTTGGTAACTTCTCCTTCGGAGACTATTTCAAGCATGAGGCGATTGCATGGTCATGGGAGTTTCTGACCAAGGTTATTGGCATGGAGCCGGAGAGATTATATCCGTCCATCTACGGAGAGGACGAGGAGGCATATGATATCTGGACCAAAGAGATCGGTGTGCCGGGAGAGAAGATCACCAGATTTTACCGTGACGAGAACGGGGAATGTGATAACTTCTGGGAGCATGGTGCAGGTCCCTGCGGCCCTTGCTCTGAGATCTACTATGATAGAGGAGAGAAGTACGGCTGTGGCAAACCGGATTGTAAGGTGGGTTGTGACTGCGATCGTTTCATGGAGGTATGGAACAACGTATTTACACAGTTTAACGGAGATGGCCATGGCGGTTATGAGGAGCTTCAGAATAAGAACATTGATACCGGAATGGGGCTGGAGCGTCTGGCTGTTGTAGTACAGGATGTGGATTCCGTTTTTGATATTGATACCATGAAAGCCATCCGTGACCGTATCTGTGATATGGCTCATACACAGTATCAGATAGATGATGAGAAGGATGTTTCCATTCGTCTGATCACAGATCATATCCGTTCTTCTACATTCCTGATCTCTGATGGCGTTATGCCAAGCAACGAGGGAAGAGGCTATGTACTCCGGCGTCTGATCCGTCGTGCAGCACGTCACGGTAGAAAACTCGGCATTGACGGAGCATTCCTCGCAGAGCTGTCTAAGACAGTGATCAGTGAGTCAAAGGACGGTTATCCTGAGCTGGAAGAAAAGAAAGAATTTATCTTAAATGTATTAAATAAAGAAGAAGAGCAGTTCAACAAGACGATCGATCAGGGAATTGCAATCCTGAATGAGATGCAGGAGGCTATGGCTGCCAAGGGCCAGAAGGAGCTTTCCGGTGCCGATGCATTCAAGCTTTATGATACCTATGGATTCCCTCTGGACATCACCACAGAGATCCTGGAGGAGAAGGGCTGTACCGTGGATGAGGAAGGTTTTAAGAAGTTCATGGAGGAGCAGAAGGACAAGGCGCGTAAAGCGAGAAAAGAGACAAACTATATGGGAGCAGAGGAGACGGTTTATCAGCAGATCGATCCGGCGATCACTTCCAAGTTTGTAGGATATCATAATCTGGAGCATGATTCTAAGATCACTGTGCTTACCACAGAGACAGAGCTTGTGGATGCACTCACAGATGGACAGGCTGGTACGGTTATCGTAGAGGAGACTCCGTTCTATGCAACCATGGGTGGTCAGAAAGCGGATGTTGGAACGATCCTTGTGGGAGACAGTGAGTTCGTTGTAGAGGATACCGTTCATTTACAGGGTGGCAAGATCGGTCATATCGGTAAAGTCACAAAGGGCATGATCAAGAAGGGCGATACTGCCACATTAAAGGTATGTCCAAAGAATCGTCTGGATACCGGCAAGAACCACAGTGCAACCCATCTTCTGCAGAAAGCACTTCGTCAGGTGCTTGGCAATCATGTCGAGCAGAAGGGTTCTTATGTGGATGCAGAGAGACTTCGTTTTGACTTCTCTCATTTCTCTGCAATGACACCGGAGGAGATCGCAAAGGTCGAGGAAATTGTAAATGACCAGATTTCTGCAAGTCTGGATGTTGTGACTGAGGAGATGACTCTGGAAGAGGCAAAGAATACTGGAGCTATGGCACTCTTTGGGGAGAAGTACGGTGATAAGGTTCGTGTCGTTAAGATGGGTGACTTTAGTACGGAGCTTTGTGGAGGTACTCATGTAGCCAATACCAGTGTGATCGCATCCTTTAAGATTATTTCTGAAAGCGGCGTTGCCGCAGGTGTACGCCGTATTGAGGCGCTGACATCTACAGGACTTATGAAGTATTATGACAATATTGAGAAGGAGCTGAATGCAGCAGCAAAGGCAGCTAAGGCAGAGCCGGAGAAGCTGGAAAAGAAGATCCAGTCTATGCAGGAGGAGATCAGGGCACTCCAGTCAGAGAATGAAAAGCTTAAGACAAAGCTGGCCAATGAGGCAGCCGGTGATGTGGACAGCCAGATTCAGGAAATCGCGGGCGTAAAGGTACTGGCTATGAGTGTACCGGAGGTTGATATGAACGGTCTTCGTACTCTGGGTGACCAGATGAAAGAAAAGATCGGTGAGGGTGTCGTTGTACTGGCCTCTGCTGTAGGCGGGAAGGTATCCCTGCTTGCAATGGCTACCGATGATGCCATGAAGCACGGAGCACATGCCGGCAATCTGATCAAAGCCATTGCTTCCGAAGTTGGAGGAGGCGGCGGTGGACGTCCAAACATGGCACAGGCAGGCGGTAAGAATCCGGCCGGTATTGACAATGCCATTGCCAAGGTTAAGGAAGTTCTGGAGGGCCAGCTGAAATAGTGGCAAACAGTGTATTTTCCGATAAATTGGTAAAATGTTAGAATAACCTTGAAAACTACGGAAATATTTCAAAAAGTAGTTGACGAAATGGAAAAATGTGTTATAATCTATCTTGTGCGTTGATGGGAGAGATCCTGTCGTTAAAAATACCCATACAGTTGTGTATTGGATTAAAAAGCAGCTGAAGGCACAGCAGCCGCGCAAATTTACAACTGGAGGGAGGTTAGGTGTGAGACTATGTCAAATGTAATCGTAAAAGAGAATGAGACATTGGATAACGCTTTACGCCGTTTCAAGAGAAACTGCGCAAAGGCAGGTATTCAGCAGGAGATTCGTAAGAGAGAGCATTATGAGAAGCCTAGTGTTCGTCGTAAGAAGAAGTCTGAGGCAGCTCGTAAGCGCAAATATTAATTTATTCGTACGAAATCACAATGAAAAAGAGTTAAACCTTATCAGGGAAGTGGATTGCCGGAAGGCAGACACTTCCCTGTTTTGGCGTCCGGTATTCATTCTTATGTAATGTTTTCGTCAGTAGGATGATAATTATAAGGGATTTTCATAAAGGAAAAGGACAGCCCCTATGGCAATAGAAAATTCTGTGTCATAGGGGTTGTCCCTGTTTTCTTATTGATTTTTATCTATGATGTATTTTTTAAATAACGTATACTATGACTCAGCTTTCGTTTCTTCAAATGTCTCCATATTCTGCGGCAGGATCAGATTCAGGATCACAGCCACCAGAAATACTACAGCTACACAGTTCTCGGCAAAGACTGTTTCGATGATCTTAGGGAACACAGAGAACAGCTCCGGCACCTGGGTAAAGCCGATGCCGATACTTAAAGACAGAGCCACGATGGTGATATTTCTCTGGGAATACCCACATTTTCCGATCATCTGCAGACCGCTTACCACAATGGTACCAAACATCATAATAGTACATCCGCCCAGTACAGCGTCCGGCAGGGTTGCAAGCACGGCACCAAAGATCGGGAAGATACCGGCAAGGATCATGATCAGGGCGCCGGTAGCGATTGTAAAGCGGTTGACCACCTTTGTCATCGCGACCAGTCCCACATTCTGGCTGAAGGATGTGATAGGCATACATCCAAACAGAGAGGAAAGGGAGCTGATGAAGCCGTCACAGGCAAGGGAACCGGAGATTTCCTTTGTGGTGGCGCTGCGGTTCAAGCCGGAGTTGGCAAGTGCCTGGGTATCGCCAATGGTCTCGGTAGCAGATACTAAGAAGATCAGTGCAACAGAGATAATAGCATTTAAATGAAATTCCATTTTAAACGGCATCAGATGCGGCAGAGCGATCACACTGGTGCCTGCCAGAGAAGAAAAGTCTACCAGTCCCATTGGGATGGCAACAAGATAACCAACCACCAGTCCAAAGAGAACGGATAACTGTTTCCAGTAGGATTTCGCAAAAATATTAAATAAAATACAACATAACAGTGTGATAGTACCAAGGATCCAGTTTTCTACGGAACCAAAGTTTTCGCTGCCGCTGCCACCGCCAAAGGAGGTGGAGCCTACCGACAGAAGAGAAAAGCCAATGGCTGTTACGACGCTGGCGGATACGATAGGAGAGATGATCTTCATCCAGTATTTTGCAAAAAGACCAAGGCAGCCCTCGATCAGACCGCCGATCAGCACGGCACCCATAATGGTGCCATAGCCATAGTTGGCACCGATATAACACATAATAGATACGAAGGTGAAGCTGATGCCCATGACAATAGGAAGACCGGAGCCGATCTTCCAAAGAGGGAAGAGCTGGATCAGGGTGCCGATACCTGCGATCAACATGGCACTCTGGATCAACATGGCAAGCTGCTTGCCGGAAACACCGGAGGCTCCGGCGACAATAATGATCGGAGAAATATTTGCCACAAACATGGCAAGAATGTGCTGCAGACCGAACGGGATCGCACGGGATACCGGTACCCGTCCTTCTAATTGGTAGATGTTGCTTACGGAACTGTTACTTTTGTTACTCATGGTTCGTAAATCCTTTCCTTTTTCGTTTTGTAAATATGAATTACTGCTTGCGGAATGTAATTTCACCGGTAGAAGCGTCCATGGCATCTACGATGGCGAGGGATTCTAACTGGAATCCAAGGTTGCGGATCAGACGTCCGCCCATCTGAAAGCCTTTTTCGACAGCAATGCCGATTCCCTCTACGGTGGCACCGGCTTCCGTGATAATGGAGATCAGACCCTGCAGGGCGCAGCCGTTTGCAAGGAAATCATCAATGATCAGAACATGATCCTCCGGGCTTAAGAACTTCTTGGAAACAATGACCTGATTTTTGCACTTGTGGGTAAAGGATTCTACCTCGGCAACATACATATCTCCTTCTATATTAATGCTTTTGGATTTTTTCGCAAAGACAACCGGCACATCAAAGTGTCTGGCAGCCACACAGGCGATACCGATACCGGAGGCCTCGATGGTCAGGATCTTATTGATGGGCTTGTCTGCAAAGCGGCGTTTCCACTCGGCTCCCATCTCGTCAAAGAGAGCAATGTCCATCTGGTGATTGAGAAAGCTGTCAACCTTCAGGACGTTTCCTTCCTTTACAATACCGTCCTTCATAATACGTTCTTCTAAAAAATTCATAATTATTACCATGCCTTTCTAAAAACTGTAACCCACAGGCCTGCATTGGTGGTACATTATCAGGTGATTTCCGGGTGTTATAATGTTGTTAAGTTTATCACGAAATAAGGGATTTCGCAACAAAAAGCAGTTTGTAAAACCGTTTCACCATATATTCTTAAGTAAACGTTATTTCTTGAAGATGAGAAAATATCTCTAACAGAAAAAAATAAATCAAAAATACAAAAAGCTATATTTTAAAAAGAAATTATTGATAAAACTTAAAAAAGTGTTGCAATTATTGAAAATATATATTATAATAACCTCAATTTGAAGAACAAAGGGGTTCGACAGGTTTTACTTGTTGACCCCTTTTTCTTTTTTTAGTTTATAGGAAAATGCTCGTAATGTAGAGCAAAGCCAACGAGAATTGCGAAGCAATTCTTGGAGGGCAAAACGCTGGTTTTGCCTTTTTTACAATAATTGATTGGAGGAACATGGAATGGTTAATCAGGAAGCAATGAATAAGAGTGCAGTACAGGCTTCAAAGTGTATTGATCATAAGGCAAAGGGCTTATATGACCCACATTTTGAGCACGACAACTGTGGTATTGGTGCCATCGTCAACATCAAGGGGAACAAAACCCATGACACAGTATCCGGAGCACTGGAGATTGTGGAAAAACTGGAACATCGTGCCGGTAAGGATGCAGAAGGTAAGACCGGTGATGGAGTAGGTATCATGCTTCAGATTTCGCACCGGTTTTTTAAGAAAGAGACAGAATCCCTTGGGATTGAGATTGGCGGGGAACGTGATTATGGTGTGGGAATGTTCTTCCTGCCGCAGGATGAGTTGAAGCGCAATCAGGCAAAGCGTATGTTTGAGGTCATTATTGAGAAGGAAGGTATGAAATTCCTTGGATGGAGAGAAGTACCGATCAAGCCGGATATTCTGGGTCACAAGGCACTGGAATGTATGCCTTATATTGTACAGGGTTTTGTGAAAAGACCGGATGATGTGGAGAAAGGGCTTGATTTTGACCGGAAGCTCTATGTGGCACGTCGTGTCTTTGAGCAGCAGAGCAGTGAGGATACTTATGTAGTGTCCTGCTCCAGCCGTACTATCGTTTATAAAGGAATGTTTCTGGTAGGCCAGCTTCGTTCCTTCTTTATGGATCTGCAGGACGAGGATTATGTATCTGCGATCGCGATCGTACATTCCAGATTCAGTACCAACACAAATCCAAGCTGGATGCGAGCTCATCCAAACCGCTTTATCGTACACAACGGTGAGATCAATACCATCGTCGGTAATGCAGATAAGATGCTTGCCCGTGAGGAGACTATGGAGACCCCGTATCTGTCCAGTGATTTCCACAAGATCCTGCCGGTAGTTGATCCAAACGGTTCCGACTCCGCACGTCTTGATAACACATTGGAATTTCTCGTAATGAGTGGCATGGAGCTGCCGCTGGCGGTAATGATCACAATCCCGGAGCCTTGGGAAAATGATATGAGCATCAGCCAGAAGAAGAGAGATTTCTATCAGTATTATGCAACCATGATGGAGCCATGGGATGGCCCGGCATCTATTCTGTTCTCTGATGGCGATTATATGGGAGCCGTCCTTGACCGTAACGGTCTGAGACCTTCCCGTTATTATATTACGACTGATGATCAGCTGATCCTTTCCTCTGAGGTGGGTGTATTTGAGCTTCCACCGGAGAAGATCGTGAAAAAGGACCGTTTAAGACCGGGTCGTATGCTTTTGGTAGATACCGTGAAAGGAGAGCTCATCGACGATGCTGATCTGAAAGAGAAATATGCATCCCGCCAGCCGTATGGTGAGTGGCTTAACAGCAATCTTGTCACACTGGCAGAGCTTCACATTCCAAATCACAAGGTACCGGAGTATACCGATGAGGAAAGAGCAAGAATGCAGAAGGCATTTGGTTATACCTTCGAAGAATATAAGACATCCATTTTGCCGATGGCACAGACCGGAAATGAGCCGATCGCATCCATGGGTACCGATACACCGCTTCCAATGCTTTCCCGCAAGGTACAGCCTCTGTTTAATTATTTTAAGCAGATGTTTGCACAGGTAACCAATCCTCCGATCGATGCGATCCGTGAGGAGATCGTAACCTCCACCAGCGTTTATATTGGGGAGGACGGAAACCTTCTGGAGGAGAAGGGAGAGAACTGTAAGGTATTGAAGATTCATAACCCGATCCTCAACGACACGGATCTTTTGAAGATTAAAAATATGGATAAGGACGGTTTCAAATGCGAGGTTCTTCCGATTACTTATTATAAGAACACTTCTCTGAAGAAAGCACTGGATCATCTCTGTCTGGAGGCAGACCGGGCACATAAGGAAGGCTGCAATATACTGATCTTAAGTGACCGTGATGTGGATGAGTTCCATATGCCGATTCCTTCTCTGCTGGCGGTTTCTACACTGCAGCAGCATCTGGTAACCACCAAGAGAAGAACAAGCATGTCTGTAATCTTAGAGACAGCAGAGCCGAGAGAGGTACATCATTTTGCAACGCTTCTCGGTTATGGTGCCAGTGCAGTCAATCCATATCTGGCTCACGAGACGATCCGCGAGCTCATCAATAACGGTATGCTGGATAAGGATTATTATGCCGCTGTCAGTGATTATGACAATGCTGTGCTTCATGGTATCGTAAAGATCGCATCCAAGATGGGTATTTCTACGATCCAGTCCTATCAGGGTTCTAAGATTTTCGAAGCAATCGGTATTTCACAGGAAGTCATTGAGACATACTTCCCGGATACGGTCAGCCGTGTGGGTGGTGTGACGCTGGAGGATATCGAGAAGCAGATCGATGAGCAGCACAGCCGTGCTTTTGATCCGTTGGATCTGACGGTAGACCTGAATCTGGAAAACAGAGGACAGCACAAGGAGCGTGGTCATCAGGAGGAGCATTTGTATAATCCGGAGACGATCCATCTGCTGCAGCAGGCAACCTGGACCGGCAATTACGAGCTGTTTAAGCAGTATTCCAAGTGCATTGACGAGAAAGAAAAGCAGGTTACCTTAAGAAGCCTTCTTGATTTCAAATATCCAAAGAAGGGCATTCCTCTGGATGAAGTCGAGAGCGTGGAGGAGATTGTCCAGAGATTTAAGACGGGTGCTATGTCTTACGGTTCTATTTCACAAGAGGCTCATGAGACACTGGCGATCGCAATGAATCATCTTCATGGCAAATCAAACAGCGGTGAGGGTGGTGAGAGTCTGGAACGACTGGAAACAGCAGGTTCTGCTGTGGATCGCTGTTCTGCGATCAAGCAGGTGGCTTCCGGACGTTTCGGTGTTACCTCCCGTTATCTGGTCAGTGCAAAGGAGATCCAGATCAAGATGGCACAGGGTGCAAAGCCTGGTGAAGGTGGCCACCTTCCGGGCGGAAAGGTTTATCCGTGGGTTGCCAAAACTCGTCATTCTACACCGGGTGTCAGCCTGATCTCCCCGCCACCGCATCATGATATTTACTCCATCGAGGATCTGGCACAGCTCATTTATGATCTGAAGAACAGTAATAAAGATGCGAGAATTTCCGTCAAGCTTGTTTCCGAAGCAGGTGTAGGAACAGTCGCAGCCGGTGTTGCCAAGGCAGGAGCAGCCGTTATCCTGATCTCCGGATACGATGGAGGTACCGGAGCAGCACCAAAGAGCTCCATCTACAATGCAGGTCTTCCTTGGGAGCTTGGTCTGGCAGAGACACATCAGACACTGATCATGAACGGTCTTCGTTCCCGTGTCCGCATTGAGACAGACGGTAAGCTGATGACTGGCCGTGATGTTGCCATCGCTGCAATGCTTGGTGCCGAGGAGTTTGGTTTTGCTACTGCTCCGCTGATCACCATGGGCTGTGTCATGATGCGTGTCTGCAATCTGGATACATGCCCGGTTGGTGTGGCTACCCAGAATCCGGAGCTGCGTAAGAGATTCCGTGGAAAGCCGGAGTATGTTGAGAACTTTATGAAGTTTATTGCCAGCGAGCTGAGAGAATATATGGCAGCGCTGGGTGTGCGCAAGCTGGATGACCTGATCGGCCGTGTTGACCTCCTGAAGAGAAAAGAGCTGACAGGAGAAGCAGAGGAATATGCAGAGCGTGTGGATCTGTCCAGAATATTGGACTCTACCTTTGCAGGGCTTCGCAAGGACAATAAATTTAATCCAAAGGACAAATATGATTTTGAGCTGGAGAAGACCATCGACGAGAAGGTATTTCTTCCAAAACTGAAAAAGTCTCTGGAAACAGGAGAGAAGGCACGGATCGAAGTAAAGGTTGATAATATCAACCGTTCTCTGGGAACAATCCTTGGTTCCGAAGTAACGAAGAAGTTCAGTGACACGCTGGAGGAGGATACCATTACCGTGAAGTGTGACGGCAGCGGCGGACAGAGCTTTGGCGCATTTATTCCAAAGGGACTGACCTTAGAGCTGGAGGGTGATTCCAATGATTACCTTGGAAAAGGCTTATCCGGTGGTAAGATCGTGGTATATCCTCCAAAGAACAGCCGGTTTAAAGCAGAGGAAAATATTATCGTTGGTAACGTTGCTCTTTATGGTGCTACAAGTGGTAAGGCATTTATTAACGGTATTGCCGGTGAGCGTTTCTGCGTCAGAAACTCCGGTGCATATGCAGTAGTAGAAGGTGTTGGAGATCACGGATGCGAGTACATGACCGGAGGCCGTGTGGTTGTCCTGGGACCAACCGGAAAGAACTTTGCAGCCGGTATGAGCGGTGGTGTTGCTTATGTACTGGACGAGGACAGCAATCTTTATCTGAAATTAAATAAAGAGCTGGTATCCTCTGAGCCGATCACAGATAAATACGATGTACTGGAGCTCAAAGAGATGATCGAGGAGCATGTGGCAGCCACAGGTTCCAAGAAGGGTAAGATGATCCTTGATGACTTCAGCGAATATCTTCCAAAGTTTAAGAAGATTATTTCTTATGACTATGCTCATATGCTGCAATTGATCGCAAAGATGGAGGAGCACGGTCTGAGTTACGAGCAGGCACAGATTGAAGCATTTTACGAGCATAAAAATAAATAAGCTTTTGTTTGGAAAGGAGAATCATCATGGGTAAACCAACGGGATTTTTAGAATATGAGAGAAAAAATAATCAGGCAGTGGAACCACTGGAACGTATTAAGAACTTTAATGAATTTCATACACCGATGAGAGAGAAGGAACGCAGAGAGCAGGCGGCAAGATGTATGAACTGTGGCGTACCGTTTTGTCAGTCCGGTATGATGATCGCCGGAATGGCTTCCGGTTGTCCTCTGAACAATCTGGTGCCGGAGTGGAATGATCTTTTATATCATGGTAATTATAAAAAGGCACTGCAGCTTCTGCGTCAGACCAATAATTTTCCGGAGTTTACTTCCAGAGTGTGTCCTGCACTCTGTGAAGCAGCCTGTACCTGTGGTCTGAATGACACACCGGTTACCTGCAAGGCAAACGAAAACGCCATTATCGAGTATGGCTATGCCAATGATCTGATGGGACCTCAGCCGCCAAAGACACGCACCGGCAAAAAGGTTGCCGTGATCGGCTCCGGCCCATCCGGACTGGCAGCAGCAGACCAGTTGAACCGTCGTGGTCATTCCGTTACGGTATATGAGAGAAATGATCATGTCGGTGGTCTTCTGATGTATGGTATCCCGAATATGAAGTTGGAAAAATGGGTGATTGACCGGAAGCAGAAGGTCATGGAAGAAGAAGGCGTAAAGTTTGTTGTCAATGCCGATGTGGGAAAAGATGTGAAGGC
>ERZ1026882.342-NODE-342-length-28991-cov-64.968275_pt1 | contig 28991 bp, 23 predicted proteins | sample MGYA00380171_ERZ1026882 | MGnify/ENA primary metagenome ERZ1026882 (study PRJEB33269, sample SAMEA4719807) | human gut metagenome | biome: human-associated habitat; feature: organic feature; material: feces | place: Cameroon | collected 2013-10 ...
TTTTCGCCATTTTCGAGGGTCTTAAATCGCAAAAATAGCCTCAAAAATAACTTTTCCGTTAAATAAAGTAATTAAATTTGGTGTTTTCCTTATATTTTTATACCTTTGTTTCTTATAAATGCTTAGTGGGGAAATCCCCATGCAATCTAAGACTTAAAATAGAAAATTAATCGATAAGATATATGTATAACTATTTGACACTCAGTGTTTTAGGGGGGGGGTAATTTTGAGCCATCAAAATTAGTCTCCAGTATGGGTGTGTATATCAAAGGGCGAATATTAGCGTTTTTCAGGCGCTGGTATTCGCCCTTTTCGTGTTTTCAGATTTCTTCATTTTCTGAGGAGCAAATGCAGGGAAATGAAGAAAAAATCACTAAAAAGGGCTTTCTGATGCGTTTTTTTAGCGCGGCAACAGGAATTTTTAGCTTTCAAATAGATACTATATCACCTTATTATAATAGAAATAGATAGAAAATGGCAAAGAAACAAGATACAATCAGCATAGGTTTTGAAGAGAAAATCTGGAAGGCTGCCGACATTCTGAGGGGCAACCTGAGCGCTTCGCAATACGAGGGCGTGGTGCTCGGACTCATCTTTCTGAAATACATCAGCGACCGCTTTGAACAGAAGTTCCAGGAGCTGCTGGGCGACGAATACGCCGACCCGGAAGATAAGGACGAATACACTGCCGAGAACATCTTCTTCGTGCCTGCTGAGGCTCGCTGGAGCAAGATTAGTGCTGCTGCCCACCTGCCTGAAATCGGTGTGGTGATAGATGATGCGCTGACTGCCATCGAGCGTGAAAACGAAAGACTGAAGGGTATTCTGCCTAAGAATTTCGCCCGTCAGGAGCTGGATAAGCGCCGCTTGGGTGATGTGGTGGATCTCTTTACGAATATAGAAATGCATGATGCTGGCGATGAGAAAGACCTCTTAGGCAGAACCTACGAATACTGCTTGCAGCAGTTTGCTTCCTTGGAGGGCAAGAATGGCGGCGAGTTCTATACGCCATCCTGCATTGTGCGCACGCTGGTAGAAATCCTTGAACCTTACGAGGGCAGAGTCTATGACCCTTGCTGCGGAAGCGGCGGTATGTTTGTGCAGAGCGCCAAGTTTATCGAGCGCCACAAGGGAAACCTGCGCAAGATCAGTATTTACGGTCAGGAGGCCAACCCAGATACTTGGAAGATGGCGCACATGAATCTTGCCATTCGTGGTTTGGATGCGAACTTAGGCAATGTCTTTGCCGACACATTCTATGATGACCAGCACCCTACGCTGAAGGCAGATTTCATTCTTGCCAATCCTCCTTTCAATCTCAGCGACTGGGGACAGAGTGCGCTTCAGGAAGACGTGCGCTGGCAGTATGGTTTGCCACCAGCTGGCAATGCCAACTTTGCGTGGATGCAGTACATGATTCACCATCTGGCTCCTAACGGCAAGATCGGTTTGGTGCTGGCGAATGGTGCGCTTTCGAGTCAGAGTGGCGGCGAGGGACAGATTCGCCAAGCCATTATCGAAGCCGACCTGGTAGAGGGAATCGTGGCTTTGCCTTCGCAGCTGTTCTATAGCACAGGTATTCCTGTAAGTCTTTGGTTTATCAGCCGCAACAAGGCGCAGAAGGGCAAGACCGTGTTTATCGATGCTCGCAACTTAGGCTCCATGGTGACTCGCAAGTTGCGTGAGTTGATGCCAGATACAGATATTAAGAAGATTACCGACACCTTCCATGCGTTCCAGCAGGGAACGCTGGAGGATGAGAAGGGCTTCTGTGCCGTATGCACCACCGAGCAGATTGCTGCCCAGGACTTCATCCTGACTCCGGGAAGATACGTAGGAATCGCCGAAGACAAAGGCGACGGAGTGCCATTTGAGGAGAAAATGACGAATCTCACCGGAGAGCTGAAGCAGCTGTTTGAGGAAAGCAAAAAGCAGGAAGAAGAGATCAGAATGCAGTTGAAGAAAATTGGATGGGAGGTGTAAGGTATGGAGTTTTTAAATGAATATTCTGGGCTTTTCTCTTTGTTGGCGGTAGTGGCGTCTGTGGTTGCTATCGTTGTTTCGGTTATGATTTTCAATAAACAGAAGAAAGAGCAAGAGAAATACTACTACAAGCAGAAAAAAGATCAAGAATACTTCTATCTGAAGCAGCAACAAGACCATCTTCAAGACTTGCAGGATGAGTATGAGGCTATAGAAAACACCTCTATGTTTCCGATGAGTCTTGCTGAAAGGGAGTATTATAGCCGGAAGAATTATTTGAAAAATAAATTAGGGAGGTAATACGATGGAGTGGAAAGAAGTAAGATTAGGGGATGTGTGCAACATTATTACTGGTTTTCCCTTTCCGGGAAAGAAATATTCCAAAGAAGGAGTTCGAGTTGTTCGTGGAGATAATGTGACAATAGGTAATCTTCGATGGGATACGGAAAAAGATAAGCGTTGGAATGAACCATTCGATAAAACAGAGTATTATTCCTTACAAGCTAATGATATTGTTATAGGAATGGATGGCTCAAGAGTGGGGAAAAATAAAGCAAGAATAAAAGAGGAAGATTTACCTTTATTACTTGCGCAACGAGTTGCATGTGTTAGACATAACGAACTTGCAGAACAGGATTATTTGTATTATAACATTTTTAGTAAAAAATTTATTGATTATGTTAATTCCATCCATACAGGTTCTGCGATTCCTCATATCTCACAAAAACAAATTGAGGATTATAAGATTCTCTTACCAAATCTTGAAACACAGCGCCGCATTGCTTCCATCCTTTCTTCTCTCGACCGGAAGATAGAGTTGAACAACAAGATCAATGCTGATTTGGAGGAGATGGCGCAGGCTATTTTCAAGAATTGGTTCGTTGACTTTGAGCCTTTCAAGGATGGTAAGTTCGTGGATAGTGAATTGGGAATGATTCCAGAAGGATGGAAAGTTGGAACGCTTACAGAGATTGCTTCTTATATGAATGGTCTCGCAATGCAGAAATTCTCTCCTGAAAACGACGAGGACTCATTACCTGTTCTTAAAATTAAAGAACTTGGTCAAGGATTTTGTGGACCCGACAGTGACAGATGTTCTTGTAATATTAAAGATGAATGTAAAATTCATAGTGGCGATGTGATTTTCTCATGGTCAGGAACGCTTTTGGTTGATGTTTGGTGTGGTGGAGATTGCGGTTTAAATCAACACCTATTCAAGGTTACATCAAATGATTATCCAAAATGGTTTTACTATTATTGGACAAAACATCATCTTCAGGAGTTTATCCATATCGCTAAAGATAAAGCAGTAACAATGGGACACATAAAACGAGGTCACTTGGAAGAAGCTTTGGTTGCTATTCCTGATAATGATTCAATGGAAAAGGCACATGAACTATTTGAGCCTATTCTGAGCAAGATGATTTCTTTGCGATTGGAGAACTCCCGCCTCTCCCTTCTCCGCGACACCCTTCTCCCTCGCCTCATGTCTGGCGAACTGGAAGTCCCGGAATAGCAATCTGGGAGGAACGGAAAGAAAAAGAAAAGATTAATAAACATAATAATAACAACAAATTATGGGAAACAGGAATAAAGACATTGAAAAATTATTCGAGCAAAAGAATTTGCTTGAGAGTAAGATTAAAATGATCAAACAGATCATTGCTGATTTGGAGAAACTGAAACAAGATGAATTCGTCTATTGTTTCGTAGATTTCAATCCTTACAAGGATGAGCGGTTGGTGGAAAGTGAATTGGGAATGATACCGGAAGGATGGAAAGTAGGAACCTTTACCGACTTGCTGAAGAAATACAAGCAAAAGACCGAGAATATGAATCTCGACAAGGTATTGGAAACTTCTTACCAGTTCAGTCATTATGTTTATTATGTCTGGAAATCTAAATATGATCAGGGCATCACGAACGGATTTGAAAATGAACCTGTTTTGATTCCTGCTGAAGCAGATCTGAAATCTTATGAGGAACAGGCGGGGGTATATCAGTCAATAAAGCAGAAAGAAGAAGCCAAACTCTCTTGCCTCCTCAAGAAACGAAAACTTCTCCTGATGTTGGAGACACTTGAAAAAGCGACTCCTGCATAAGGAATAACGAGAAGAAAAATATAAAAAGATAAGATAATGGCAGACGACAAGAAATTCACCGAAGACGCATACGAGCAAACGCTCATCGCCCTGTTCAGAGACGAACTGGGCTATGCGTATGAATGCGGGTACGATGTGGAACGCGACATAAAGGAGCCTTTCTATCGTGCCGATTTGGTTGCCTCTATGCGACGACTCAATCCCGAACTGCCAGCCGATTTAATGGATGATGGAATCAAGAAAATCACAGACATTCATATCGGTACTTTAGAACAAAACAACGAGCAGTTTACCCTGTGGATGCAGAACGGCATGGAGGTGGGATATACTCAGGACGGAGAAGAACGGACGGTCCTGATGCGGCTCATCGACTTCGACCATCCTGAAAGAAACCTCTTCAAGGTAGTGAACCAATGGCGTGTGGAGGAATATAAGAGCAAGCGCTGCGACATGGTGGTGATGGTCAATGGATTGCCTCTCGTGGTGGTGGAACTGAAAAGCGCCACTTCCGAAGATGCTTCCATCGACGATGCTTTCAAGCAGATCAAAAACTATCAGCAGAGCGTGCCGAGCCTCTTCAGCTACAATGCTTTCAACGTGATCAGCGACATGAGCGAAACTCGTGCCGGAACCATCACCGCCAAGCAAGACCGCTACATGGAATGGAAAACCGTGGACGGGGCGTATGAGTCAACCCTCATGGCCGACTACCGTACTTTCTTCCTCGGAATGTTCCAGCAAGAAAGGTTGCTCGACATCCTGCAGAACTTCATCTGCTTCGACAAGAAAGAGGGCAAATACGCCAAGATTCTGACCGCCTACCATCAGTACTACGCCGTGGGCAAAGCCCTGCAAAGGACTCGCACGGCGGTGGAAGGCAACGGAAAAATCGGTGTGTTCTGGCACACGCAGGGTTCGGGCAAGAGTCTCTCCATGGTGTTCTATGCCCACCAGTTGGTGCAGCGGCTGCCCGAAGTAACCATCGTAGTGGTGACCGACCGCAAAGACCTCGACAATCAGCTCTATGGTCAGTTCTGCCGCTGCAAGGACTTCCTCCGTCAGGAACCCGTGAATGCCCAGAGCCGTGAAGACTTAGGTCATCTGCTGCAGGGGCGCAAGAGTGGCGGCATCATCTTCACCACCATCCAGAAGTTTGAAGAAGGCGACTCGGCACTTTCCACCCGTCGTAACATCATCGTGATGACCGACGAGGCGCACCGATCGCAATACGGCGATGAGCACTGGGATGCCAAGAGCCTGACGATGAAGAAGGGATTCAGCCGGAAGATGAGAGAAGCCCTGCCAGGTGCCTCGTTTATCGGATTTACAGGTACACCTATCAGCGACCGAGACCGAGATACGGAGGAAGTGTTCGGCAACTACATCGACGTATATGACATGAGTCAGGCAGTGGATGATGGAGCCACACGTCCCGTATTTTACGAGAGTAGGGTGGTCAACCTCAATCTGGACGAGGAGACGATGCAACTGCTGAATGATGAGTTTGACAAGTTGGAGGAAGATGGAGCCACAGAGGAACAGATCAGGAGGGCAAAGCAGGAGCATAGCCGACTGGAAGTAATCTTGGGCGAAGATGCCACCATCGACACCTTGGTAAAGGACATCATCCGGCACTACGAGGATAACCGAGCGCAGATACTCACCGGTAAGGCCATGATCGTGGCGCTCACCCGACCTATCGCCATCAAAATCTACCGCAAGATACTTGAACTTCGACCAGACTGGACGGAGAAAGTGAAAGTGGTGATGAGCGGTTCGAACCAAGACCCTGCCGACTGGCAACCGATTATAGGCAACGAAGCCTACAAGAAGGAGCTGGCACGCAAGTTCAAGGACAACGACGACCCGATGAAGATAGCCATCGTGAGAGATATGTGGCTGACGGGATTTGACGTTCCATCGCTCGCCACCATGTATGTGTATAAGCCGATGAGCGGCCACAACCTGATGCAAGCCATTGCCCGGGTGAACCGAGTGTTCCAGACCGAGGATGGCGAGAAGAAGGAAGGTGGACTGATAGTGGATTACGTAGGTATTGCGCAGGCATTGAAGAATGCCATGCAGCAGTACACCAACCGAGACCGCCGCCGCTTCGGAGACCCCGACATCGCCAAGACCGCCAAGGTGAAATGGAAGGAAGAGATGGAAATCTGCCGTGACCAGTTGCATGGTTTCGACTACCACGGATTCTTCGAGCAGGACAATGTGAAGCGGGCTTCAGCCATCACGGGCGGTGCCAACTTCCTGAGTTCTCCAGCCATGGTTCAGCGCAAGAAGAACTTCATGGAGCACAGCAATCTGCTTCACAACGCCACCACCCTTTGCCGTTCGCTCCTCGATGAGCAGCAGAAAGCGGAGGTGTGCTATATGGATGCGCTGCGCGTGATGATGCTCAAATTAGCACAGAAGGGCAAGGTGAGCCGGCATGAAATCAATGAGCGTATAGGTGAACTGCTGAGGCAGAGCGTGAAGAGCGACGGAGTGATCAATCTCTTCGGCGACCGCCAGATAGAGTTCTCGCTCTTCGATGAAGCTTTCATCAAGGAGGTGAAGAACATGAAGGAGCGCAATCTCGCTGTAGAATTGCTTACCAAACTGCTGAAGGAGAAAATCAAGCAGCAGCAGAAAACCAACGTGATACAGAGCGACCTCTTCTCTGATATGCTCAGCCAGAGTCTCTCCAACTACCTGAAAGGCTTGCTCACCAACGAGGAAGTGATAGAGGAGCTGCTGAAGATGGCGCAGCAATTCAAGAAGGCAGAGGAAGAGGGCAACAGCTTAGGACTTTCGCCTGAAGAGAAGGCATTCTATGATGCGCTCTCCACACCGGAAGGAGTCAGACAGGCTTACTCTGACGAGGAGTTTGTGGCGCTCACCAAGGAACTGACGGAGGTACTGCACCGCAACCGCACCATCGACTGGAACCGCAAAGAGTCGGCAAGAGCCAAGATGCGTGTGATGGTGAAGCGACTGCTCAAGAAGTATAAGTATCCGCCTGAGGGAGCAGAAAAGGCATTGGAAACCGTGATGCGGCAATGCGACCACTGGGCAGATCAGGAAGAAAATGTATTATAAACCCTTTAAAATTTTAGATTAAGAAACAGAAAGTAAAGAACATAACAACATAATAATCCAATAGACGCTGAATAACTGCACTTCTACGGTATTCAGAACCTGCAAATTCAAGAAAAATCGACAAGAAGACGGTGACAGCAAGGCGTCCACTCCTCCACGGCGTGGGCAGTACTTGTTTGTACCTTGTCGAAGGCTCTTGCAGGTGCCAGAATACCGGTGCTTACAGGGACTCTCACGCCGCTTTTTGTAAATCAATTCATACTAAAAGAAAAACAATGGCGATAGAACAACTACCCAAAAACTATTGCGATTACAATGACCTTCTAAAAATCAATACTGAAGACGATTTGCTCGTAATGGACGAGGCGACAGGAGTGAGGAAATACATTCCTATTACCATAACCGATGTAAACCTATTTAAGAGAGAAATTGAAATTTTATGTAAGGAGATTCAACATGTTATAGACGACTCTAAATGGTTTGCCGTCAAGCATAATAGACTCACACACTATTTTTGTATTTATCAAACCTTGACTGAATATCTTACCGATTTTCTGGAAACCGTTCATTCACTCCATAAAAAAGTTTATATCTCGATTTATAAATGTTATGACGACGAGATCATGCAGATTTTCACGGAGTCATTAGAACCTATTTTTCGTGAATTTCAGGTGATAGCCCGAAAGCATCTGAACTTCTTTCCGGATTTGGAGAACTATGAACAGATTCCTGATGCCGAGGAGATTTTCAATCAATGTGAGATGAACGAGAACCTGATAACCCCTGTTACCTTTTCTCTGTTTAAGCCCTGCCATGAAAACTATATTTCTATGGGCTTGACAATGTCTGTGAAGGAATGCCTGCGTTTGATGGACCAGATTAGTAAGGATGTTTTATCAATCTATCAAACGAGACTTAAGCGCTCTCATCACGAGGGTTGCATCATCTATCGCCATATCAAACGAATGTTTGACGAGTCTTTTCTTTCCGAGCATCTTCATCATGTGGCAAGAGTTAAGAAGCACCACCTGGAGAGTAGAAGAATCGGTTATAACACGGAATCTCTGCGCAAGGTTTTGGATGACACCATGGGAGCTTATGGTAATTATAAGTTGTGTGCTTACTGGAACGATAACTGCATTCAGGAAGAGGAGGATATGGAGGAATTTGTCTATATTCTTTCTAAGGAAAAGGCTTCTCCCCAGGAGTTTGAAACCCTGTTTAAGTATTTGGGTGAGTATAAGATGTGGGAGGATGAGATTGCCAAGGTTGATGAGTATGAGCGTCATGGCGATCCGTTCTTTGTGAACTGGGTAGATCCTGTGAAGTTGGAGCATAAATTGAAATTCTGGATAAAGGGAAATATCGTTTCTCAGCAGAAATGGTACATTGTATGGTGCTTGATGAAATATACATTCCATATTATTAGAGATGACCAAGATAAGAATGACTTTGCCAATCGCATGAACCTGATGTTTCCTGATGCAGAGAAGAAATGCATCAGCAATTCTTTTAGAAGAATGGAAAATATCATGAACCATAATAAGGATTTTGCAGAATGGCATAAAGATACAGACCCTGATTATAAAATTGCCCGTGAGCTTTATTATAAACTAAAGAATACGAATGAATATAAGAGAACTTTTTGTTTTGCTTAGCTTGAATATAGAAAGAAATAGAATGAACCCCATTTAAGCGATTCTCATAACCTGAGAGTCGCTTTTTCTATATCCTTATTTCCGCAACACTATAATTTAATATTTTTTATAAGCACCTGAGCAACAAAAAGTTGCTCAGGATTTTGCCATGTCAGAAATTTCACTTATCTTAGTGTTGCAAAATAAAAACAAACTCTTCTCATCCACAAAAAGAGAGAAACCAAGGAGCATAAGCTACTCGATTCCTCTCTGGAGTTTCTATTTTGCAGTTGTCATTTAAAGAGTCTATATTCACAGGCTTTGCTCTACAACTCCTTTACCATAAAAATGGTGGTGGCGGTATGTCCCGAGTCACCAAGGCGCTGAAGAATATGCCTGAAGCCATGACGCTCATACATGGCTACTGCATCTGAGAATTGTGGGAATGACTCGATATACAGATGACTATAACCAGCCCTTCGGGCTCCTTCAATGACCTGCGAGAACAAAACAGATCCATTGCCTTGACCACGAACTAAAGGAGACAGGTAGAACTTTACCAGTTCTGCATATCCATCCGGCAATCCCTCCGTGGGATAATAGCCGCAACCTCCCTGAACGACCCCATCATCAGCTACAACCAAATAGCCGGCATTCTTCCCAGCCATTGCATCAAAGATATGCTCCGTCCTTGGGTCATCATACACGGTGTTGACCAGCGGAGCGCCATATTCCTCAAAAACAGAACGGATGACATGAGCCAATTGTTGCTGGTCCTTCTCTTCAATATGTCTAATCTCAATCATATCAATTTTCTAAATCCTTATTTCCGCAACACTATAATTTAATATTTTTTATAAGCACCTGAGCAACAAAAAGTTGCTCAGGATTTTGCCATGTCAGAAATTTCACTTATCTTAGTGTTGCAAAATAAAAACAAACAAAATTCTGAATGACATGGCAAAAGTACAAATAAAATCAGAGAAACTCACTCCTTTTGGAGGATTTTTTTCTATTATGGAGCAATTTGATGCTCTTTTAGCTCAAACCATAGATTCCACCTTGGGATTGAGATGCACTATGTTTGGTTATCAATATAGCGAGATTCTACGCTCTCTGATGTGCGTATATCTTTGTGGTGGCAAGGAACGCATCTTCGATGACATGAACGTAATACTTCTATTTACCTACCGTCACCTTGATTTTTACCAAAGGTTGGTAAAGACTTGGTAAAACTGTTAATATACGTTTAATCGTCTGATTTCCAATATTTTATCAAAGAAAAAGCAAGGAAAATAGAAGCCTATTTGAGAGTACCTTTGGTAAAAAGTTGCTTTTTGATGTTAAGAAAACGGATTTTGTCTTCACTTTTTACTCAAATTTCCCTTAAAAACTGATTTTTACCAAAAAAGCCCCGATTTTTACCAAAAACGTGGCAAATTTGAGAAACCTGTGGTAAAACGATTGTTTCCCTCAGTTAGCTGCCGTATCTTTGCACCAGCTTTCAGCAAGATCGGAGCTGCTAACTAATGAGCCTAAAAAGGAAGGCGAGGTCTTGTTTCTTTTTATTATGGAAACAAAAATTATGCGAGTTGTAAAGCAGGGTGAACCTTTTACAGTACAGAGCCAGAAGATGGAGAATGGTCAGATGTGGAAGTGCAGAATCATGTTGGAAGAGTTGGGCGGCAAGTACGAGAACCAGTATGCTGCTGACATCTTGGGCAATGCTGCTCAGTGCAAATTCTATCCTGGTGATTTGGTTGTCGTGACTCTCAGATTCATCGCACGTGAGTATAATGGTCAGGTGTATCAGGATATCTTAGTGACGGACATTGAAAAGGTAAAAAAGTAAATTTAAAGGTAAAAAGGTAAAAAAGTAAAAGGGTAAAAAGAGCTTCGCAGGGAGAAAGGCTGCGATGGTTCTGTAACAAAATTATTAATCTGAGTTGGGACGGACGGAGGATTTTCTTAAGTAAAGCGCGCAACATTCCTGATGTTTCTCCTCGTAAATTTCAATTCAGATATGAACAAAGACAATTCTAAAAACTGCAACCAGCAGAATAATGGTTGCGAGCAGGTGCAACAGAATAACGGTTGCAATCATGTACAGTTGGGCGGTGTGGCTTTCTATGACGAGAGAAAGTGTTTTCTCTTTACACCTGACCAGCAGGGCGTGAGAGACCAAGTGCCAGGGTTCCGTTCACAGGGCGTTGCCCAGCAGTTGAGTGACGGCACATTCGATTTCGTTGCGAAAGTGAAGCCGCGCTCTCAGTCTAAACTCATCAAGAAGTTGGCTCACGGACGTGTGAGCAAGACGAAGGATAATGCCGTGCAACTTACCCTCAAGGTGTATAGTGACGAGGGGGTCAATATCGGCAAGGCGCTCGTAAAGGAAGCAAGAGAGGCTGCCAATGCCGTAGTAGAGCTACAGTTGAAGCAGTAAGTTTGTTTATGCGATAAATATTTTTAAACATTGTAGAAACTAAATAAACATTGTAGAACTAAAACATGAAGAACGAAACAGAATGAGCTGTTATTTAATTAAGGTGGAGAACGGGCACAAGGTTGCCCGTCCCATCACCTCGGAAGAGGAATATAAGCAGCTGCGTGGAAGCAAAGAGCAGAAGGCGAATTTGCGTCAGGCTCGTGCCGGAAGCGATGCTGCGAAACGCAGACTGGTGCAGTTTAATTACTCCGGGCATTATCCCAATGGTGTAGTGAAAGGCATGAAACTGCCAAGCCAGGCTTTCGGCTTTGATATGGATGAACCAGAGGCTTTTGCCAAGGCTGCCCAACTGCTGCTGAAGGAGCCGAGTAAATACGGACTTCTGATGTTGGAACGCAGCGCAAGACAGGGCGGTCATGCGGTGTTTGAGCGTGAAAAGGGCAAGACCATCTTGGAGAACCAAGTGAGGATTGCTACAATGCTGGAGTGTGAAATGGATACGTCGGCTCACGACATCAACCGGGTTTACTTCACCACCACTTCGGATGATGAAGACTTGCTTTTCCTCTCTCCGCATCTCTTTCAGGATGCTTATGACGAGGCTGCTGTGGCAGCTGAAGCAAAGGTTTTGGAGGAACGAGAGAGAACAGGAAAAGAGGAGTTGAATGAGGGTGCTCACAAGGCGAACAAGCACTACAAACCTTGGGAAAATCCGGTGCCAAATGCTTCTGCTATGATTTTAGGCAGAGATGCTTCTACTGGCTCTTCAGAGAAGAAAACAGGATCGACTGCTCCTGCAGCTTCTACAGGAAAGAATGAAACTTCAACCCCATCTGCTGGAACTCCTAAAGTTTCAGCCCCATCTGATCTCAAATATCTCGGAATTCCTTATTCCGACATCATCGCCAAATGGTGGCAGATGTATAATGACGGTCAGGAACCCGTGAAATCCAATCGCAACACATTGACTTTCGAGCTTGCCGTTAATCTCCGTCATATCTGCGGTTTCGACCGCAATCTGATGGCTCAGGTGATTCCCTGCTACGATGGTTTCCCTGATCAGGAGAAAATGGCTTGCATCAACTCGGCACTGAATGAGAAAATCACGCAAATGCCGAAACGTCTGAAAGACGTATTGTCTGCCATTCGACAAGAGAAACTGAACAAGAATGCGGCAACGGGAGCGACTGGAACGGATGAAGACGATGAAGCTTTCATCAATGCGCTGGATGAAGCTAATGCGCAGGACGACCAGTTCTACTATAATGCCCTGCCGAAACTGCCACAAGGTATCAAGGACTCGGTTGATGCTGTGGGTCCAGCCCTCGCCATGCCTGTCATCTCTGCTATCTGCCCGGTCATCGGAATGCTTGCCACAGGTGTAAAGGTAAGCGTGCACGGCAAGATGAACTCGCTCAATCTCATCTCCTATATTGCAGGAGATTTCGCCTCAGGAAAGGGTAGTATTGACCCGATTATCAACACCTGGACGAAAGAGATAAAGGATATGGACAAGATGTATCTGCAGACGGAGGAGGACTGGAGAGTCAAGAAGCGTGCGGCAAAGAACAAGAAGGAGCAGCCTGAAGAACCGAAATTGCCTATCAGATGTCTGACGCTGAACAATACCGTGGCCAATCTCGCTGAACGTCTTGCCAACACCGAAGGCAAACATGCCTTCTCCTTCACTCCGGAAGCCGACACCGTGGCGCAGAAGTGGAAATCGGCCATGAGCGATTTCTCCGTGATGCTCCGTCAGGCATACGATGGAACTTGCTATGAGCGTGAGGCGAGAAGTGCGGATGCGGTGAATGTTCACATCGAACATCTGTTGTGGAACGTGGTGATGTGCGGAACGCCTGATGCACTTTACCGAGTGGTCAGCAATTACACGGATGGTTTTCAAAGCCGTATCATTGTGGCTCGAACTCCCGATAATACCTTCACACCGCTCACGGAAAATCTCTATGTTCTGAAAGATCGACAGAAGGAACGCATCATCCAGATAGCCCATCTGCTGCCGCTGATGAACGGAGAAGTGGTGCTGCCCAAGTTAGAGGAAAGAGGTAGAGAATGGCTGGAGCTGATAAGACTGGAAACGATGAAGAATGACGACAAAGTGAAAGCTCGTCAGCGTTTCCGTATCTGTCCTACCACCATGAGAATGATGACCTGCCTGATGCTCTGCAAAGTGGCCGAGATATTGATTCAGAAACATGGATTGAATGGAGCGGAAAAGAAGTTGAAGGAGCATCCCAACTTGTGGAAAGAGATGATCGTAAGAACGCAGACACCAGCGATGCTTTCTGTTTTCGACACCTTAGCCGACTATCAGTTGGAGAATGCTCTCTACTTCTTCCGTCAGCGCATAGAGGATGCTTTTTCTTCCAAAAACTACAACGGACAGGCTTCTTTAGAGCGCTCCAAACGTGGAAAGAATGATTCTATCTTTGAGCGATTGGACGTTACATTCTCCTTTGAACAGGCAGTGCAGCAGAGCATTGCCGTGAAAGGAACAGGTGCAAGCCGGGAATCTACAAGGCAGATGTTGAAGAACTGGAGAAAACAGGGACTGGTCATCATGATGAAAGATAAGCGTTACCAGAAAGTTAACACAACTCAATAACTGCAACTATTCGGTATAGAAACCGGTCATTTTCGGTCATGGTCATTTTCGGTCAAAATCGTTTTCGGGGGATTTATTCCCCCGAATATCACTTTCAAAATTTTAAAATCATGGAAATAAATATTTATCGTCAAATTGGTACTCCCTGGGGCTTAATGGGCACTATACTCGTAGAAGGGCTACTTGTGTATAGAACATTGGAGCATCCTACTCGCCATTTGCCTGCCGGTGAATACAAGGTTGAAATCATGTTTAACAAAAATTACAGGAAGAAATGGATGGAATCTCCGATTGATAAGGAGCTTATCAATGTTCCTGTGATTAGAAAGATAGACGCCCGCCCCATAAAGACTGCATCTCGCATCCCGTTCTTCATGCCTGGCAATGGGGCTTTCGCGCTGAAACATGGTAGTATCATCATCGGGAAGGCTGGTCCAGCAGGTCTGTTGCTTCATACATTTGATTGTTACCTTGATCTCTATAAGGTATTGGAAGGAGCTATAGGGAAAGGTGAAGAGATCAGGCTGATTATTCAGGACATTGGTTTGAATAAAATCCCCCTGAGTTCTGTATATGTTTACTAATATTTAATTTTATATCATGAAGCGTATTATCAAGGAAATCATCATTCATTGTAGTGCTACCAAAGAAGATAAGGACTACACAGTTGCCGACATCGACCGCTGGCACAGAGCGCGCGGTTTCAGAAAGATCGGTTATCATTTCGTCATCTACCGCAACGGCGACATTCACGTAGGACGTTCTTTGTCTGAAATCGGTGCCCATTGCAAGGGGCATAATGCTATCAGCATCGGCATCTGCTACATCGGCGGTTTATCCAAGGATGGCAAACCGAAGGACACCCGAACCATTGAACAGAAGGCTGCCCTGCTGGATCTCATCACTCAGCTGAAGGAGGAATTCCCCGAAGCGACCATCCACGGTCACAACGAGTTTTCTGCCAAAGCCTGTCCTTGCTTCGATGTGAAGAAGGAATTAGCTCCCTATTTTGAGAAAGGAAGTATGAAATAAAAGAAAGAAGAAGTCCTGCCAGTTGTTGTAACAGAAGAGAGGGTGTGTCATAAGTCTGTGACGCACCCTCAAGCATTTTATTTTTTATAGTTCATCATTTGGTGCTTGGGAAATGTTAAGTATATAATATGATAGCAAAAAAACTTTGGGGCAAAGATTGATTCATGCATATTATTTCTCGGATTTGAGTATTTTACCGCCGATTATTTCTCGGATTTGAGTATTTTAACGCGATTTATTTCTCGGATTTGAGTATTTTCGCTATATTTGCGCCTGTTATTCAAACAGTTACGATGACGCCATAAGGCATGTCACCATACTACCTCTCTATGCATTATCCCTATTGAGAAGCCGTTAATAAAACAAGTCATCGTTTTAGTGAAAAAAAATCCCTTGCAACCACTAGAGTCGCAAGGGATTCACATTATCCACTTATCTATTTGTACCTTAAGGATTTATTGAAGATTGGAGGTCGGCAATTAGAAACGGTATACAACAAAGCTGTTTGGCTTCATCTTCACGTTCAACACATTGCCCTGAACCTGTGCATCTGATACTACAGGAACAACCACGTTCTTGTTGTCTATCTTGTTCTCTGCCTGAATATCGTCGGCATGGAGAACGGTTACCTTACCTGGGTTCAACTTCTTGATACCATTAAAGGTTACGTTGATTTCCTTTGCCTCGTTAGAGGTGTTGGCAATCTTCACGATGTAGCTCTTGGTGCGCTTGTCGAAACAAGCTGTGGCATAGAGACCATTCTCGCCAGTTACAGCCTTGCCGTTCTCGGTAAGCTTCAACACATTGGTTCCCTTGTTGAGACCATAGAGCTGCTGAACATAATAGTTGGCTGAACGTACGGATGTCAGATTGTCAAACCAGATGAGGTCTGGACGCCACTGCCATCCCTCAACATGAGCGAAGAGAGGTGCATAGGTAGCCTGATAAACCACATCGGCATTACGCTCCAAACCCGTCATGAAGGCTGCCTCTGAGAGGGCTGCCTCCCATGAGTTTGGATCATGCTTGGCATGGGCTGCATACTCGCCAGCGAATACCTTAGGACCCTTGCGGTCGTACTTGTCGTAACGGCTGGCATTGCTGCGGAACCACTCTGGGCTCTTGTAGTAATGCTCATCTACCATATCTACGCCCAACTTGCGCATCTGCTCCCAACCGTAGTCGAAGTCCTTGCCATCAGCAGATGGACCTGATGAACCGCAGATCTTGATCTTTGGATACTTGGCATGAATCTGCTCCATGAACTTCTGCAAGCGCTCTGGATACATAGGACCCCATTGCTCGTTTCCGATACCAATCTGCTTCAGATTGAATGGAGCAGGATGACCCATATCGGCACGGAGCTTACCCCACTTGGAGGTGACAGGACCATTGGCGAACTCGATCAGGTCGAGGGCATCGTCGATATAGCTCTGGAGATCCTTGACTGCTACATGCGCATTAGGATCCTTATCATCGTTCTGATACTGGCAAGCCAGACCTACAGAGAGAATTGGCAATGGCTCTGCACCAATCTTCTCTGAAAGGAGGAAGTACTCATAGAAGCCCAAGCCCAAAGACTGATAGTAGTTAGGGAAAAGGCGATGTGGGAAGGTATCTCTCCAGCGGTTCTCGTTCAGAGGACGGTTCTCTGGAGCACCCACAGAATTCTTCCACTCATAGCGGGTATCGAGGTCGGTTCCCTCTACGATACATCCACCAGGGAAACGGAAGATGCCTGGCTTCAGGTCAGCCAAATCCTGTACGAGATCGGCACGGAGACCATTCCAGTTGTCTTCTGGGAAGAGAGAGATGTGGTCGAGATCTACGCTCTCAGAACCTTTCTCCAGATATACACGCATCAAACCCTTGGCATCGGTCTGAGGAGAGGTCAGGGTAGCTGTAAGTTTCTGCCACTTATTGTTGGTGATGTTGATGACCTGCTTGGCAATGACATCATTCTTGGAATTGACGAGTTCTACACGAATCTTGCCCTGCTTGCCATCGATGAGATGCAGACGGCCATATACGGTGAAATCGTACTTCATATCCTTCTTCAAGCCCATGCCGAAGAAACCGCGGTTCTCAAGACCAGTCTGCTTCTCGCGGGCACCGGCACTCTCGAGTGTTACATAATGAGGGTTGCGGTCGAAGGCTGGCTTCACGTCATTGAGGGTTACATTTCCGAAGGTATTCCATCCCATCAGGCGCTGTGGGAACTCGAAGGAACGGTTTTCTACCATCTCTGCATAGAGACCGCCATCTGCACCAAAGTTGATGTCCTCGAAGAAGATGCCATACATGGTTGGCTGGATTTCTACACCAGGCTTGTTTGCCTGAACTGCAAACTGATGCTGTGCTGAAGCACCGAGCGAAGTCATGCCTGCCAGCATAAGGGCAGCGAAGATATTCGTTTTTCTCATGTTTACGTTGTTTTATTTTTTAGGTTTATTCTTATTTTGTGATATTCTTACTTGAATAATTAAGTTGTATTGCTTAATGCGTTTGCAAAGATACAGAAAATCCACCCCAAATGGGGTGGACTTTCTGATTAAATATGTTGGATTATTGCTCAAATGCTCTATTTTGGGGTCTCATGAGCCTTAATCTCATGGGTTCTTTCCTATTTATTCAATGGGATAATGGCAAAACTGAAAGTCTTGTCGCCATAATGAATGCGGTATTTCTCCAAAGGCCATGCGCCCCAAGAGTTCTCGCCGCCTACACCCATGTGCTCGCCATCGAGGAAGAGATTGGTGTATTTTGACTTCTTCAGGTTGAAACTGTGGCGCTGATCTTTCTCGTCGCCATCATCCAGTTCTTCTGTATCGAAGTGGAGGGCACTTGCATAGAATGGCTTGCAGTTCTTGACCATGAATCCGAAGCCTGCTGCATCTGTCTGCTTCCACCAACGGATGTCGCCCTTGGTTCCACTTTCCTGTGGACGGACGTAAGGGAAGTACTGGTTGTCTGCATCGTTGCTGTAGATGCCTATCTTCATGCAGTCCTCACGGTCGGAGTAGTTTTCGATAGGGCCACGGCCGTAGTACTGGCTCTTGTCCATTTCGTATGGCAACTGCATCTGCATACCGAAGCGGAAGAGATCGCTTACTTTCTCGCCTTCTGTAGCGATGAAGTTCTCGGTAACCTTTACGGCTCCTGTGTTTGGCATAATCTGATAGATCAGTTCCAGCTTGCCCATTACCTCTGGCATATTGTAGTTGGCGCAGATGGTATAGGTATTGGCCTTCTTGTTCTTCTCTACGGTAATTCCGCTCAATTCCAACTTAGGGTTCTTCCATGCCTTGAATTTCTTCTGGAATCCTGCACCCATGTCATTATCTGTAGGAGCACGCCAGAAGTTTGGCTTCAAGGTTCCGCCTTCGCCGAGGAATGACTTGCCCTGATAGGTGTATTCAGAGATAAGACCGGTTGTGCGGTTTACCTTTACTGTCAGGTCGGCTGTTGAAACGGTAATGTCCTGTTCGCCCTTCTTGTCTGTGAACTTGGTCTTCACCTTCTTGCCGTCCTGAGCCTTAGCCAATTTGTCTGAACAATGACCGCAGCACTTCTTCTCCTTTACTGTCAACTGGTTGTAGGCAACAATCTGTCCTGCTTCCATCAGCGGTTCAGCCTTCTTCAGGCGGAAGTCGATGTTGAGGAAAATCTCCTTGCCCTTTGCCTGGGTGAGGTCGTAAGGAAGGGTGAAGGTCTTGGTCTGATGAGGGGCTACGTCGATGTCGGCGATGGTGCCGTTCTGTGTCTCCACACCATCTTCGATGAGACTCCATGCCAAAGCATAGTTGCTCAGATCACGGAAGAAGTTTTCATTATATACATTCACTTCGCCCTTGGCTGCATCCTTCAGGGTAGCCCAGATGTTCTGGTACTGGTAAGCTACCTCGTAGGCATGAGGATTGAGCTGGCGGTCTGGACCGATGATACCATTGCAGTTGAAGTTGTTGTCGCTTGGGTCATAACTGTTGTAATCGCCACCGTAGCAATATTCTATCTGTCGGAGCTGCTCATTGGTCATCTTCTCTGGATTCTTGATGGTCATCGGCTTCAATACCTTGCGGTGCAAGCCCTGGTCAACGAAGTCCCAGTCGAAACCACCTTGGAAGATAGGATATTTGCGTACCAGATCCCAGTATTCTTTCAGATTACCGCCCGAGTTACCCATCGTATGGTTGTACTCGCATTGTATGAGCGGCATCTTGCTATTTGGGTTCTTGCAGTAATTCTCGCAGTTCTTTACAGAATAATACATCGGGCAGAAGATGTCTGTGCCTTCTCCCTGGCGAGCCTGCTCATACTGTACTGGGCGGCTCTGGTCCTGTGATTTTACCCACTTGTAAGCCTGGAGGAAATTGTCGCCCATCACGGTCTCATTACCCAAACTCCATGTCACAACAGAAGGATGATTGAAGTAGATAGAGACATTATGCTGGTTGCGCTCCATAATCTGCTTGGCAAACATCGGTTTCTTGGCAGCTGCATCATCGCCATACTGGAAACCGTGGCTCTCCTGGTTGGCTTCTGCTACGAGGTAGATTCCGTATTCATCGCAGAGATCATACCAGCGTGGGTCATCAGGATAGTGGCAGGTACGAACGGCGTTGATGTTCAGGCGCTTCATGATCTTGATGTCCTGAATCATGCGTTCCAAGCTTACTACATATCCTCCGTCTGGGTCGATTTCATGACGGTCGGCACCCTTGATGAGTACAGGCTGGCCATTCACGAGGAATTGCTTGTTCTTGATTTCCACCTTGCGGAAACCTACCTTTACAGGAGTGATGCTTGCTGATTTCTCGTTGCCATTCTTCAGCGCACTTGAGAGGGAAACCTGAAGGGTATATAAATAAGGTGTCTCTGCATTCCACTTGTGTGGATTCTCTACGTTCATCGTAATGTTGGCTGTTCCGTTCTTTGCCAATCCTGTAGCTGTAGCCACCTGCTTGCCCTCTTTGTCGAAGAGAATGAAGTTCAGCTTGCCTGTTCCCTTTACCTTGGCAGAGATGTTGAGTACGCCATCCTTGTAGTTGTTGACGAGGTCTGGAGTCACACGGATATCCTCCAAATGCAACTTGGCATCACGAGCGAAGAGATAGCATTCACGAGCCACACCACTCAGGCGCCAGAAGTCCTGGTCTTCATCCCATGAACCGTCACACCAGCGGAATGTCTGGAAGGCAATCAGATTCTTGCCCTTCTTCAGATAAGGAGTGATGTCAAACTCGGCAGCTACCTTGCTATCCTCTGCATAACCGACAAACTTGCCGTTTACATAGAGATAGATGTTGGAAGTAACGCTACCGAAGTGGGCTACTACCTGCTTGCCGTCCCAGTTTTCTGGAATATTGATGATGCGGCGGTAAGAACCTACGTGGTTGTCCTTGGTAGGAACTGCAGGAGGTTGCTGGTCGAAATGTCCGCGCCATCCGAAGCCCACATTTACGTATTCAGGAACTCCGAATCCGTTCATCTCCCAGATACCAGGCAGATTCATGGTCTTCCAGTTGGAGTCGTCGAGGTCAACCTTGTAGAAATCGGTAGGGCGCTGGTCGGCATTCTCTACCCAGTTGAATTTCCATGTTCCTTCCAATGACAGATAATTCTTGCTCATGGTCTTGTTGACTTGCGCGAGATCTCTGCTCACCAGTTTGCCTCCCTCTTCATATACCATATCCTCTGGGGAATAGGTGAAGAAGTTGGTGTGTAATGGAAAACGATTGATGGCATTCACCTGAAGGTCGTGCCATTCGGTATAGCTTGGTTGTTGGACTGTCGCCGCATTCAACGGCTTAATGGCAGCCTTCGGTTTCTTCATACCGAAGGTTGCCATTGCCAAACTTGCCATACCTAATGTAATGAAAAGTCTTTGTCTCATAATTATAGGTTGGTTTTATTATTAGAAATGTTGTTTATTTCGTAGTCAGATACTTGTCGTATTCGCAAGCAACGAGGAGCATAGCGCCCACTCCGAAGTTAGCCTGAGAATTGGCATCAACGGTTTGTCCTGGGATGGCACGCTCGCCGATAGGTTGTACGTAGCCCACCTTGCCATCTTCCTGAACGGCGGTCTCTGTGAGATAGGTCCAGGCGCGTTCGATGGTCTTCTTGTATTCTTTCTTGACTAAGAATCCGTTGTTTACACCCCAAAGCATACCATAGGTAAAGAAGGCAGTACCGCTGGTTTCAGGACCTGGAGCATGTTCTGGATCCATCATAGAACGGGTCCAGTAACCTTCAGGCTGCTGGATTTCTGCCACAGCCTTAGCCAATTTCTGGAACTTATCTACGAAGAACTGATAGTGCTTGTAGTCCTTTGGCATATCCTGCAGCACCTTTGCCAAGCCTGCAAGAACCCATCCGTCGCCACGAGCCCAGAAGTCTTTCTTTCCGTTGGCACTCTTGTGCTTAGGATAGACATACTTGCCGTCACGGAAGTAGAGGTTGGTCTCCTTGTCGAGCATAATCTCATCGGTGGTGAGGAGGTTATCGTAAAGCTTGTCGAGATACTTGGTATCGCCCGTCAACTTGTACATCTTGGTCATTACCGGCATTACCATATAGAGGGCATCGCTCCACCACCAGTAATCTGTAGGTTCAGAGTAAGCCTCATAGTGCATTACCTCTTTGGCGCGTTTTACCATAAATTCTGATGCTGCGGCATTTCCCTTGGCAGCCTCGATGTTATAGAGGTCGATATAAGTCTGGAAGCAGATCTGCCAGTCGCCGAAGAGAACGTGATCTTTTCCCTCGCCGTATGGCTTATACTTCCACTTGGCTGGGTTTGCCTCTGTAGCACCGGTCCAGTCGTTGTGTTCAGCCCAACGGATAGAGTAGTCGAGCATCTTCTGATCCTTCAGCATCTTATATACCTCCATGTTGCCTGTATGATAAGCGGCATTATCCCAGAAGGCACGAACCTCAGGCTTGTTGTTAGCCTGCCAGTAGTTGTTCACCTTCTTGATGAGTTCCACTACCTGCTCATGATCCCACTTCCTGGAAGCCTTCACTTCCTTCTTATTCTGTTTCTTGACCTTAGCGGTCTTCTTGGCTGGCTGTGCTGCATTCAAAGGCAAAGCCAAGGCTGCAGCAGCCAGCATCATCATTATCTTGTTCATTTTTAAAATTACAAATTAGAAATGGTTATTATAATGAGAAATGAGAAATTACAAATGAGAAATGATAGGCAGCTATACTGCATTTGAACATTTCTAATTTGTCATTTGTAATTTCTCATTATAAAATTACCACTTGTCTTTGGTGACAATCTCGTCCTTCCACTGATGATCCTTAGGGAACTGCTGATTGCTCCAAGCCTTTACCTGGGTCCAAGGCTGAGCTGCATCTGTCCAGAATGGGTGATCGGCAGGCAAGCCGAGAGGCATGAAGGCGAGAGTTGTCATATAGAGCGAACCGTTGTTGGTGTACCAGTCGGCAACGTTCTTCTGGCTGTTTCCACAGAAGCCGATAGAGAGATAGCCTTTCTCATTGAAGTTGTTCTCCTGGTCGAACATGCGATGGAGCACCTTGGTAAGCGCTGCACGCACCTGACCATTACTCAAATCCTTAGGCAACTTCTGGTACCATGCCATCAAAGCCAGCGGCTGCATGGTAGCCATACGGTAAGGGATACTTCTTCCGAATGCCGGAAAAGTTCCCTCAGGAGAGATGAATCTTTCGAGAATGATGCTGTACTTCTGGCAGCGCTTCAACTCTCTGTCATAATACTTCTGATAGTCGAGACGGGAATTCACCTTGGCATCCACCATCGCCTGGAGAGTTTCCAGATACATAGGATGGAACACATAGCTGCTGTAATAATCGAAGGCGAATACAGGACCATCGGCATACCAGCCATCACCTACATACCATTCCTCTACCTTGCGGCAGGCAGAATTGACGCGGTATTCATCGAAATCGCCACCAGCCTTTGCCATGAAACTCTCGATGGTTGAAGAGAAGAGTAGCCAGTTAGTATAAGGAGGGTCGATGTGGCGGAGCTTGGCAAACTCCTTCAGGTATCGCTGCTTGGTCACCTCATCGAGAGGCTTCCAGAGTGTATCGTAAGCACGGAGGAAACTCTCGGCGATATAGGCTGCATCTACCAGATTCTGACCGCCGATGCCCCAGCAGAGATAGTCAGGATTCTGAGGATCAACGGCATTCTTGTAGGAAGCCAACGCCCATTCACGCAACTGCTTGCGCTGCTTGCCCTCGGCTGTAGCATCATCCGGAAGGGTGAGCCATGGAGCCACACCTGCCATCAGTCTGCCGAAGCACTCCATATAGAGCACCTTCTTGTTGCGGTTGTCGAAGCTGGGGCTGAACTCTGTCTGCATATTCTTCTGCAACTCGCCCTTAGCCATGTTTTCGAGCACAGGCTGCGCCATCTTATAGGCAAGCGAACACCAATATTGGCGGTCGCTCTGCTGAACTGCCTTCTTCTTAGCAGAGATTCCCATAAATGGAACCAGAGCCAGGACGAGCGTCATCATGATACTTTTAAATATATAATTCATAGATAGTTGTATATTGTTTGTTGTTATTAATAATTTTAAGTTGAAAGTTGCCGGTAGCCTCAGCTAAGCAACTGCAAATATATGAAAATTAAGTTAGAAACAAGCAGAGCGACCGTATTTTTTATTATTTTTTCAACACTGGAGCATCATTTTCCCAAGAAATAGGTACCCACAAGTGTCTACTGTCACTCAAGTGCTTTGGATTCCACATATCTGCCATGAACACATAGTCGGCACCATGGAACATCTTTTTCTGGGCAGCAGTTTTCACCATGAGCATTGATATGCTTGCCGGTATTTTATTAAGTTAGTGTTTCGTCTGATTGTTAATATCTGGTTGCAAAGATATAAAAAATCCTATATAAAAATAGGTATAGAAATCATTAAAAAGGGTTCATTAATCGTTAAAACACACTTATTTTGTCAGTTTTTGCACTATTTTCGCCTAAAATGAATTCTCATGGTCTTTTTGTCGAAAGTGATTTCCGGGGTGTCTAAGAAGTGGGAGAGTGCACCCTTGTCTGCCAATTCCTGGGGAGTTCCTACGGATAAGACGGAATTGCCTGCTTCTATCTTGTCATGATGATCTTCTTCGTTGTGATTTTCTGTTTCCTCCAGATTGCAAGGAAGTTTCTCCATGAGCCAAATCTTGTCTGCCAGTTGCAGGGCGATTTCTACATCATGAGTAGAAATGAGGATAGACTTCTGGAGTTGATGGGCCAGTCGCTTGAGCATGAGTAGGGTTTCCACCTTGCTTGGAAAATCAAGAAAGGCGGTTGGTTCGTCCAGCAGGATAATGGGGGGCTGCTGGGCTAAGGCTTTGGCTATCATTACTTTCTGGCGTTCTCCATCGCTTAAAGTATTGAATATGCGACCTCTGAGGTGTTGGATTCCTACTTCATGAATGGCTTCGTTCACTATCTTCTGGTCTTCCTGAGAGAGTGAGCCCCAGAAATTAGAATAAGGAGAGCGCCCCAAGCCGATGATTTCTTCTACCTTCAGATGGATGTCGTCCATTTGAGCGGTTAGAACTACGCTGATGGATTTTGCCAGTTGTTTTTGGGAAAACATGCTGACGGATAGGAGATGGTCTGATTCTGAAGTTTTCGATAAGAGTATGTCTCCTTCCAAAGGTGGTTGGAAGGCTGAGAGTGTACGTAGCAAGGTTGATTTACCGGTACCATTCGCACCTATCAGACAGGTGAGTTCGCCACTTTGCAGAGAGGCGTTGATATTTTGGACTACAATTCGATTCTGACCGCTCGAATGATAGCCGATAGTTGTATTTTTTAGAATGATAGTTTTCTTCATCTCGCTTCTTTGACTTTATGAAATAACCTTCTCGTTTTTTGGGCTCTCAAGTGCAAAATTACGACTTTTGATTTGATAATAGCCACACTCGGGATAAAAATAACCAACTTTAACGCATTCGTTTCGATTGATGCTAAGCCATTTTATCTCATGGACATCCATTGCTTATTTCAATTTCTCTCATGGACATCTATTGCTTATTTTATAAAGTTTAAAAGTTTATTTCATAAAAATCCGAATCTTTCAAATAATAATTCCCCAAAAAATGCGTTTTATTTCTATATATATTAAAAGTAAAGAATCAAAAATGGAACAAACTTCTCCTATACAGGCTTTATTGCAGCAACGCACTCTTCTTCAGTTGGAGTATTATACTGAAAAGGAGGCTTTTCGCAAACTGACGGAACAAATCGGCATGCGACGCAAGGTGAAACGTGGTGACGCTTGGTTTCCACTACGTATAGGCAAAAGCTTCTATAATTCGCTCAATCAAAAATCCATAGAGGTGTTCCGTACCTCCGATGAAGAGATCGACCACAATTTTGAGTTCGGGCGACCTGTCATGTTCTTTCAGGTCAAGAATCATTCAGGGGAAATTTCTTCCCATGCTTCATCTCATCAAAACGCAGCGTCTTCGTCTCAAGGCGCAGCGTCTTCCTCTTCTGCTTCCAATCCCAAGAGCATTAAATATTTCTCCTTTACCGGTACGGTCAGCTATGTGGATGGTGACAGAATGGTGATTAATGTGCCTGATTCTGTTTCCTTGTTCGACTTGCAGACAGAAGAACCCATCGGCGTGCAGTTGTCCTTTGATGAAACGAGTTATAAACTGATGTTTGAAGCGCTCGACCGTACGATGAAGGCAAAGAATAACCGTCTGGCTTATCTGCGAGACCTTTTCTATTCTCATCAGAAAGCAGGCAGGTTCTCCTTTGAACCCATGAAGCTCCCTTGGCTCAATCCTACCCAGGAAAGAGCCGTGAACGAGGTGCTCTGGGCAAAGGATGTGGCCATCGTGCATGGACCTCCGGGAACGGGAAAGACGACGACTCTGGTAGAAGCCATTAATGAAACCCTGATGAGGGAGAGTCAGGTATTAGTGTGTGCACAGAGCAATATGGCGGTGGATTGGATTTCTGAGAAACTCGTGGATAGAGGCATCAACGTGCTTCGTATCGGCAATCCGACAAGGGTCAACGACAAGATGCTCGGTTTTACCTATGAGCGTCGTTTTGAAAGCCATCCTGATTATCCGCAACTCTGGGCGATACGCAAGGCTATCCGCGAATTGCGCTCCAACCGCAAGAAAGGAAGCGAGAGTTTTCATCAGAAGATGGACCGACTGAGAAGCCGTGCTGCCGAGATAGAAATCCGTATTAATGCAGAACTCTTTGGCGAGGCACGTGTCATCGCCTGTACGCTTGTGGGTTCCGCTCATCGTCTGCTGGAAGGTATGAAGTTTGGCACCCTCTTTATCGACGAGGCTGCACAGGCGCTGGAGGCAGCTTGCTGGATTCCGATGAGAAGAGCCAGCCGGGTGATTCTGGCGGGCGACCATTGTCAGCTGCCACCTACCGTAAAGAGTATTGCGGCATTAAGAGCCGGACTTGGCAAAACCCTGATGGAGCGTATTGCCGAAAACAAGCCGGAGGTAGTAACTCTCTTGAAGATACAGTACCGCATGAACGAGGAAATCATGCGATTCTCCAGCGACTGGTTTTATGGAGGTCAGGTGGAGAGTGCGCCGCAAATCAAATATCGTAGCATTCTCGATTACGACCATCCGATAACGTGGATTGATACTTCGAACGAGGAGAATCAGATAACGATAGAAGGAGAAGATGCTCCTGAGGATTCTGCTTCCACATCATCTTCTGTATCTGCAGCCAATCAAAATTCTGATTTGAACTTCAAGGAGCAGTTTGTGGGCGAGAGTTTCGGCCGTATCAACAAGGCGGAAGCCGAGCTTACCCTCCTGACCTTAGCTGAATACTTTACGAAGATAGGCAAGCAACGTGTATTGGGCGATAGTATCGACGTGGGCATCATATCGCCTTACCGTGCTCAGGTGCAGTATCTCAAGAAACTCATCAAGAAGTATGAATTCTTCAAGCCTTACCGTCGCCTGATCAGCGTCAACACGGTGGATGGTTTCCAGGGACAGGAGCGCGATGTGATTCTCATCTCCCTGGTGCGTTCGAATGATGAAGGTCAGATAGGATTCCTGAAAGACCTTCGACGCATGAATGTGGCGATGACGAGAGCTCGCATGAAGCTCATCATCCTCGGCAATAAAGACACGATGACGAAGCATCCTTTCTACAAGAAACTGTGGGAGTATGTGGAGGGACTCAATAATGATGAATAAGGACAAAGTTTGTGTAAAAAAGAAAAAAGATAAGATTATGTTACAACGAGATTATATCCAGCGGTTGATCCGCGAGTTTATGGCGGCACTCGAAAGAATGCTCGAAAAGAAAGAGGTGGAGGTGAGACGTGAGAAGATTAAGGAACTATACAACCAATATGTTGGTCCTTACGCCTTCTATAGCATCGCCACCATCGAGGATGTGATGAAGGCGATGGCAGGAATTGCCGACGAGGAGAAGCGACTCTCCAAGATGGACATGCTTGCCGAACTCTACTATCACGAGGCTGACATGGTGGGGCAGCCCGCAAGAGATGAACTCCTGAACAAGGCGTTCATGCTCTTTGATTATGTGGAAGCCCACGGAGATACGTTCTCTATCGAGCGCCGCAACAAAATGGCAGAAATCAAACAGAAAATAGGAGATGCACTCAACTAACGACATGACTGTTGGCTCGCCCTTGCGAGCCATCATCAAATTTGCAATTCCACTTATCCTGGGTTACATCCTTCAGCAGATGTATCTCATCATCGATGCCGCCATCGTAGGAAGATGGATTGGCGTAGGAGCACTTGCGGCAGTAGGCGCATCCAGCTCCATCATGTTTCTCATCATGGGCTTCTGCAACGGCTCCTGTGCCGGTTTTGCCATCCCTATCGCCCAGGCTTTCGGTGCCAGGGATTATGCCAAGATGCGGGCTTACGTGAGCAACAGCATCCGCATCGCCGTGGTGTTTGCCGTGGTCATCACCTTTCTTTCCTGCATCTTCTGCGGAAAGATTCTGCACCTGGTGAATACGCCGAAGGAGGTGTTTGATGATGCCTACATCTTCCTGATGCTGCAGTTTGCGGCGATTCCTTTCACTATCGCCTACAATCTGCTCTCCGGTCAGATTCGCGCCTTAGGCAACTCGAAACAGCCTTTCTATTTCCTCATCACAGCTTCCGTTATCAACATTATTCTTGATGCCATTCTCATTCTCGGCATGGGGTTAGGCGTAGAGGGTGCAGGCATTGCCACCTGGCTTTCGCAGGGAATCTCCGTGCTGCTCTGTATCTGGTTTATCAAAAAGAAGATGCAGATTCTGATTCCGAAGGGAGAAGAAAGAAAATTCGATAATAAGAAGATAAGCATTCTGCTGAACAACGGCGTTCCGATGGGTCTGCAGTTCTCCATTACTGCCATCGGCCTCATCATGCTGCAGAGTGCCAATAACGCCTTGGGAACGGTTTATGTGGCTGCATTTACTGCCTCTATGCGCATCAAATATCTCTTTACCTGCGTATTCGAGAACATCGGAGTGGCGATGGCTACCTATTGCGGACAGAACCTGGGAGCCAGGAAGCTGGATAGAATCGGTCAGGGCGTAAGGGCTTCCATCAGGATGATGCTGGTTTATTTCGTCTTCACCTTCCTGCTCATCTATCCGTTTGCCGATGAAATGATGATGCTCTTCGTGGATAAGGGCGAGGCAGAGGTAGTAACCTATGCTGCCCAGTTTATGCGCATCGCCAACTATTTCTATCCTTGCTTAGGTTTGCTCACCATCCTGAGATACAGCATCCAGGGCTTGGGTTACAGCAATCTCTCGATGCTGAGTGGCGTAATGGAAATGATAGCGAGATGCGGCGTGAGTCTCTGGCTGGTGCCTGCCCTGGCTTGGACGGGTGTCTGCTTCGGCGACCCTGTGGCGTGGGTCATGGCAGATCTCTTCCTCATTCCCGCCTTCCTGTGGCTTTATAAGCATCTGAAGAAGGAGCAAGTCCGATAGGGTAATTTTGACGTTTTAAAAATTTGCATTAAAAAATATTCTGCTAAGGGTTAGGAAAATGAAAATTCGATTGTAATATAGGCA